>Ga0310695_10001780_pt1 | contig 48578 bp, 40 predicted proteins | sample RumenRJG_04DNA_FD_203882 | JGI IMG/M metagenome (GOLD analysis project Ga0310695, IMG submission 203882) | Bovine rumen microbial communities from Lethbridge, Alberta, Canada - RJG_04 (v2) (version 2) | ecosystem: Host-associated > Mammals > Digestive system > Stomach > Rumen | place: Canada... | reverse complement strand
CTGAGTGAGATGATGCAAACGGGCATCGAAAACGATGACCTGTTCTATTGTCACCTGGGTGACCTTGCCGACACCAAGCCAGAGTACTATTATAACACCAAGTTGGCGTTATATGATGCGAAGAGGACGTGGAAAAGTAAATACCTTCGCCCGCTTATTGACGAATACCACTCTGAAGCGGACGGAGTTTATATTGATGACAGAGTAATTAAAGAATGGAAGAATAATTGCCGAGTATGGGACGATTGGAATTTGCCATTTTACCCTGTCGTGGGCAACCATGATATCACCCATAATGGATGGTCCTTATTCTGCGAACAATTCAAGACTTCTTTCTACGAGTTCACTGTCAAAGTGGGCGACAGTTATGACCGCTTTATCTTCCTGGATTCTGCCAATGGCACATTAGGAGATTTCCAGACAGATGAAATCGATAATAATGCCTTACTGAATGACGACAAACCGATTCGCAACACCTTCACCTTCACCCACACCAACATCTTCCGCCCGACGATGAACGAGTTTGCCTCGACCTACTGCCGCGAGGAGTTGTACTACATTCTCAACAAACTCTCGGAGTGGAACACGACCATCGCCTTCTGGGGACATGTTCATGCCTGGGATGACCGTTACTTCGGTGAATGTCCAAACGGTAAGATGGTAAGGCACATCACGATGCCCTCGATGAACTTTGTGGACCACCCTAACGGCGGCGACAACCTGCTCGTGAGAGTCACTGTCAAGAAGGATGGAACGTGTGAGGTGAGTCCAGTCGGTCTGTACAGTAAAGAGAGAAGCAAAGCAGAACTTGAGTCATTGGGATACTACGTCACGACCAAATAGTTGATAGGGTTCGGGTAGCGGCATCCGCCAACCAAGGCGCAAGGTGCTGCATTCCATCAGGTTAAATGATTGAATACAAGACGATAGGTTTTGATGACCTGAAGGTCATCAGCAACTACCTGCGGTGGGAAGATGTCCAGGGCTGCGAGTGGAGCAGCGTGAACCTGCTCACATGGAACCGCTTCGGGCTGGAATATGCCACCGTCAAGGGGTACCTGGTGCTGCGGTTCATCTATGACGGGCAATACACCCACACCATGCCGTTGCCGCCAGTGCCTGAAGGTGTTGAGCACCCGCGCCTGGCCGACGCCGGCGACGGTTGTCTGGAGTGCGTCATCCGCGCTCTGCGCGACGAGTGTTTTGCCCACCACCAGCCTTTCAGCATCTCCAACCTGAACCAATGTGGCATCGACTTCCTGCAACGCGTGTTCCCTGGCGAATTTGAGTTCTCAGGGCCGATGCCTGAACGCTATGACTACATCTGCCTGCGGGAAAAGATTATCGCCCTCGAGGGCAAGGAGATGCGCCCCAAGCGGCAGCACCTGTACCAGTTTCCCAGATTCTATCCTAATCACGAATACCGCCCGCTTGAGCCCGCCCTGTTTCCCGAGTGCCTGCAACTGCTGCAGCACTGGAGCGACAATGCCGAGGCCATCGGTCACATCCAGGGCAACGACAGCAAAGTGATGGAGCGTGAGTCCATCAGTCAGGTGTTTGACCATTGGGAACGATTCGGGGCCATCGGTGGCACTCTGTTTGTCGACGGCAAAATGGTGGCATTCACCTATGGCGTGCCCATCAACGGCAACACATTCGACCTGTGTGTCGAGAAGGGCGACATCGCCTACAAGGGCGTGTACACCGTCGTGCGCCACGAGTTCATGCAGCGGGTGCCCGAACAATACCTCTACATCAACCTGGAGGAGGACATGGGCCTGCCCGGACTGCGGCGCGCCAAGTCATCTTACCATCCCGCCTATCAGATCCAGAAAGACCGCGCCGTCTCCTGGCCCGAACGGTCAGCCAAGCAAGAAGAAGACAGGCGCAAGGGCGCACGCAGCCTGATGCAGACGGTATTCAACGATAGCGATGAAGCGCTGGACATCTTTTTCTCACGCGTGTACACCCCCGACGGGAACTACTGCCGGCTCCAGCAGGGGCAAGTGATATCGGCAGCCCAAGCAATCCCCTACCGCCTACTCTATCACGGCCAACAGACCGACGCCGTTTATCTCTATGCAGTGGGCACCTTGCCCGAGTTCCGCGGCCAGCACTACATCTCGCACTTGTTCAAGCTCATGCACCGTGGTCTTGTGTGCCGTGGCAAGGTGTTCTCTACCCTTCTGATTGAGCAGCCTGGCTTGCAGGATATGTACGAGAAATTAGGCTATGCTCAAGTGGGCAACGCCCCGCTGCAAGACGAGCATGTGGTGGAAAATGGTTTTGAGGCTTATGACGAGTGGCAACATTCACGGCCCAGTATCCTGCTGCATGACAAGCGCTCATGGGAGACATTGCAGGTCTATCGCCTGTTTGACAAGTCCTATTACCTCGTGAAACCTCATTACAAGGGGATGGTGCGAGTGGTCAATGTTCTGGAAGCCCTTAGGCTCTATGCGGCGGCCAGACCCGATGTTTCAACGATGCTGCGCGTCACCAGTGACAATCACATCAGCGAGAATAACGGCTGCTACGCCATCGATGGCGGTACGGCTGGACGCGCCGCCCAACGCAACAATATCAAGAATACACTCACCATCAATGAGTTAGCTGAATTTCTCTTCAAGGAGGCTCCCCTCGAGATGCCCCTGATGCTGCTATAAACCTGACCATCATTATCGGACAATGTCGTCCTCGCTCGTGACATTCACATGGCCGCAGCCCTCGTCACACAAGGAGCCGAAGGGGTCGCTCTTGGCTGCCGGGAAATTGTAGAATATCCAGTGCACGGGATGCCTGAAGCCATACTTGCGACCATTGTGCTCATGCACTGGGGCCTGATAGACCACAGTCACACCACTCACATACTTGTCATTCTCGTAGGGGCTGTAGCGGATGCCATTGGTTTCAATATAGGCCAGATCCTCACGGCAGTCGTGCTCAACGATGTTAGAAGGCAGCACGCGGTTGCCACCCAAGACATTACGGGCAACCGCCAGATACTCGGGTGTAGCTGTCTTTTCCCAGCGACGGCTCGCATGGGCAAACCAACCGCACTCGGTCGCCCACTTGGCGACTTCCTGAATCGGCACATTTCCGGCATCGGGATGACGGCGTTCAAACAGGTTGAGCAACAGAGAGAGTTCGGCAGCGGCGCCATCGAGAGAGCCCTGTTCAGCCTGTCCAAGCACCGCAAAGAAATTGTAGCATTCAGCCTCGGTCTTGTTGTAAACAGTCGTATCGGAATGCGTGTAGCGACGGCCCTGTATGAATTGGCGGCCCTGCCGGGCATGGTCGATGAGGGCGCTGAAGTATTTCACCGCCTCGTCGAGCGGCATGAACCACTGGGCGCTATGCTCGTGGTCCAGATGCTTGCGGATGGCCTCCTCGGGGTGGAACTGCACACCCAGGGCAAAGTGTTTGTCGGTACGCTCGATGACCTCGATGATGTCCACGCCGTCGGTCGGGGTGACACCCGTCACCCGCAAGGGAGTACCGGCCACATCGCCCACGACCTGGTGGTGCCAGGAAGGCACATCAGCGATGGTATCGGTGCCTGCAATGCCGTAGATCAATGAATTGCGGTCGGTAATCACCACATCATGCTGGATGTAGTAGCGCCTGCCCTCGGCATCACGCATCATGCGGTGCAGGTAGTGGTAATTTTCTCCCATTTCATCGAAGAATTTGTCCAAATCCTGGATGAGCGGGGCACCCGAGACTACGCCCAGCATCTGCATGCCGCGGCACAGACCCAGGACCGGGATATCATGGTCCAGACAATAGGCCATCGTGAGGTATTCCGACACATCACGCGTTGCATTGGCGGGGCTATCGTCGGCAATGCCATGCCACGGCTGCGGAACGGCAAACAGGGTGGAACTGATGTCGCCGCCACCCAGAAAGACGACCGCCTGCACCCCTGCCAGCAGTGCATCGGCATCGGTGCCATGGTAGGTGTCGCGCTTGACAATATCGGCGTACTGCTGAAGCAAAACGCCGAATTCATCGACATATTTCGACCCTATCACCCCATTGTCGTAGTCAAAGCCCACAGGACGCAATTGGGGCAGAATCACCGCCTCGCCGCCCGCCAACTCGATGGAACGGACAACACGGTCATAGGCGGCATCGTTGGGCTGCCAGGCGAGACCCACGCGCACCCTATCTCCTGCCGTAGCGGCCAGCGCCACAATAAGCGCCAGCAGGCCCAAGGCCCAATATCTTATAAAATGTTGCTTCATCTTGTCGGGATTGATGGGGTTGTTATCTATTCCTGAGCATTTCCAGCACCTGGTCCACGGGCAGGGCATCGACATGGTAGCCTCCCTTGCCGGTCATCGGCTCGGCCATGAACAGGGAGTTCCACAGAGCCTCGGCGGTGGCCTCGATGGTGGCGGCAAAGATGGACGACATTTCGCTGTTGGCCAGCACGGTAGAGGTTATGGTTTTAGCGCGGCTGTCGATGAGGTTGCCAGGTGCCACCGACAGGGCGATGACATAGTCGCCACTGCCATTGGAGGCGATACCGCCAGTCTTGGCCATGCCCATCATGGCACGCTTGGCCACGCGCTCCAGGTTGCGGGAGTCGAGTGGTGCATCGGTGATGACGACCATCATGCAGGAGCCGTCGACATTCTCGGTCTTGCGGATATGTTCGATGAAATCGTGCTTTTGAAGCCGTTGTCCCACCTGCACGCCGTCAATCTCGAGGATGCCGCCGTAATTGGTCTGGACCAGTACACCCACGGTGTAGCCGCCCAGCGACTCGGGCAACACGCGCGACGAGGTGCCGATGCCGCCCTTGAACCCGAAGCAGATGGTTCCCGTGCCGGCCCCCACGCAGCCCTGCTCCACCGGGCCGCCATGGGCCTGGTTGATGGCATCGATGACCATCTGGGGCGTGATGTGCATGCCGCGTATGTCGTTCAGACGGCCGTCGTTGGTCTCACCCACCACGGCGTTGACCGAATTCTCGCGCTCGTTACCGGGCTGCATCAGCGTGTAGCGGATGGTGCCCTCGATACCTGCCGCTACGCTCAAGGTATTGGTCAGGATAACGGGGGTCTCGATATTACCGAGTTCGCGCACTTGGGTGATGCCGGCCAACTTACCGAAGCCATTGCCCACATAGACGGCGGCGGGCACTTTCTGGCGGAAGATGTTGCCCTGGTGGGGCACGATGGTGGTGACACCCGTGCGCACGCTGTCGCCCTCGATGAGCGTCACATGGCCCACCGTCACGCCCGGCACATCGGTGATAGCGTTATACAGGCCAGGAGTAAAAATCCCCGTCGGGAATCCCCACTCACGCAATGTCCTGTGCTCCTGAGCCACAACCGACGACACCGACAGCATCGCACAAATAACGAAAAACAAATATCTCATCTTCATCATTACAATGTGTTGATTACAACAAGCCCAGATTGGCAGGTTACATCTCGATTGTTGAGGAATAATAATAGAAATCGTTGAGCACGGTGTTGAGAAACACATCGGCATACTGCTTGCCCACAACCTGAACGCCGAGGTACTCTTGTACTTTGATCGCCAAGCGATACATGAGTTCACCACGACGGTTGTAGTCGGGGTAATAAAGTGTGCGCAGAATGACATCAACCTGCCTTGAAGACAAAGAGGCAGCCTCGGGATAGGTGGGCACATAGCCCTGTTGCACATAACTGAAGTCGTTGACCGAGAAGAAGTCATACTTGTCGGAAGAAGTCTTGATTACAATGGTACCTGCCGCGAGGTCACCCAATCGTTGCCGGTGCTTGCCGAATATGATGAACGCCACACCCAGGAAGCCGGTCAAAAAAGTATCGAGAGGATATAGAATCCATCGCAATAGGCAACTGCCCACAGTGGGTGTATCGCCATCGGTCATCACCACACGCATTTTCAGCATCATCTTTCCCAGGCTCTGTCCTTTGGCAAATATTTCACACATCGGATAATAACAGATGACAGGGAAATACATGGCCACCAGACAAGTAATCGTCACCATGTCATTGCCCGTGCCGATTGCGTCCAGCGCCATCACGGCAACCAATGACATCGCAAAAGAATAGATAAACAGCAGGGTAAAATCGATGATTGCGGCAAACAGCCTATCACCCACACTGGCGGGTGTTTGGGTGAGTTCCACATATTGACCGGTAATGATTGAGGATTGTGCCATAAGATTTGATGCCCCCCATTGGTTTTTAAATGAATTTGTTGCAAAAGTATAAATAATTGTCTATTTTTGCAACAGAAAAAAGGCCTTATTGTTTTTCCCCTGTCATGAGAGAGTCGGTATTTATCAAGCAAAACATTGCCCGCTGGCGAGACTATCAAAGGCGTCTTGTAAATCCATCGGGAGAAACCCCTGACACGCTGGCACTGATGTACACTGAGCTGACATCGGATTTGGCCTTCTCTCGCACCCATTTTCCTAATGCCACTATCACCTCGATGCTGAACGCGATGACGCTCAAGCTGCACAACGAGATTTATAGCGGTCATCACGAGAAGTGGTCACGCTTATGGACCTTCTGGACCGATGAGGTGCCACTGGCCGTCTACAACAACCGCAAGGCAATGCTCTCGGCGCTGGCAGTGTTTGTGTTCTTTCTGCTGGTGGGCATCTTCTCGCTTTACAACGATAGCGATTTTGCCCGACTGATTTTGGGGGAGGACTATGTGGACATGACCATCGAGAACATCAAGAACGGCACCCCCACCGATGTCTATAGCTCTGGTCCTGAAGCCGAATCATTCTTCCTCATCATGCTCAACAACTTGAAGGTGGATGTCATGAGCGTCACGATGGGCATTTTCACGCCATTTGCCACATCACTTGTCATCATGTACAATGCCATCATGGTCGGGGTATTCACTTTTTTCTTTTTCCAATATGGCGTGTTCAGTGAAGCCTTCCTCGCCATCATGCAACATGGTACCCTCGAGATTTCCACGATAGTGCTGTCGGGAGGAGCAGGTTTTGTGATGGGGTCAGGATGGCTGTTCCCCGGCACATACAGCCGCATGCAGGCTTTTCGCCGCAAGGCCAAGGAGGGTCTCAAGATTGCCTTGAGCATCTTCCCGGTGACCATCATGGCCGCATTCATCGAGGGATATCTCACGCGCCACACCGAGTTTCCCACCTCCTTCAGGGTGCTGGTGATTGTTTTGTCGGCAGCATTCATCGTTTTTTACTATATTGTATTGCCCTGCATCAAGGGGCGCAAACACCGCCACCATTCAACCGCCGATGAGTAGCAACCGACTATATGCGCGCCGCACGCTCTCCGACACATTGAACATGGTGTTTGATTTTGTGGGAGAGAACTGGAGAAAGTGGTTCAAGTTGATGATATACTTCCTCTTGCCGTTCAGTGTGCTGCTGGGTGCCACGATTGCCACTTTCTACAAGGACACCGAAGAATTCACGATGTCCACCATGGGCTATGTGGTTTCTATTGTCCTGTTCATTGTGGGCTGTGCCGTGGTCACGGCACTGGAGATCTTGCTGGTCAAGTGGCATGAAGACCACAATGGCACGCTCGACGGGTGTGATGCCGCAGGCTTGTGGCGCATGATGCCCAAGACATCGCTCAAGTGCTTAGGTATTATCGTGTTATGGTCCCCCGTGGTGGCGATGGAACTGGCGATGATCTTGGTTCCCGTTATAGGTCTTGGATTCATATTTGTGATGCTGCCGATATTCATGACATGCCCTATCATGATATTAGAGTCCAACAACTCCATATCAGACATGACCAAGCGCGCATTTTCACTGGGTTTCAAGAAGTGGGGAACCTTTATCCTTATCGCTGTGGTCATGGTTCTAGTGGCAGTGCTGATCAACAATGCCGCCACATTCCCGCTGGGCCTATTCAAAGCATTTGAATCGCTTTTTGAGAAATCAACAACTGCCGACTCGATGTTGTGGTCTTTCCTTGCCGATGTCATCCGTTATGTCTTGTGCGTGGCTGAATGTTTCGTGGTCTTTGTGGGAATAGGTATGTTTGTCCTGGCGATAACCTTTCATTACGGTAGCGTTGCAACCGAGGCCGAGGACCTCGGTCTAGAGAGTGATATAGATGATTTTGCAAAACTGAAATAAGCCTTAGCTCATGACACCTCCCTGTGACACAATAGTTGCCAATGATTCGGTTCTTGATGCGTTCAAGCAGTCAGGAGACTATGACTATGCACGGGAACTGGTGCCTGACAATGAAACCAACTATTTTGACCAATTCTGGAGGAGCCTTGAAGATTTATTAGACATCGACTTGTCGACAGGAAACGGTTACAACTGGATCTGGTGGGCTCTGGGTGCGCTGGTGGTGATAGCCGTGGGCTATCTCATCTGGAGGAACCGGTCCGCGTTGTTCGGTCCCCGGAATGCTGATTTCAAAGTAGAAGAGATTACCGAAAACGATATCAACGAGGTGGACTTTGACCAACTCATTGCCGAGGCCGAAAAAAGTGGCGACTACCTGATGCTGTGCCGATTGCTGTACTTGCAGACATTAAAAGCAGCAAGTGACGCGTCGCTGGTGACCTGGCGCCGTTACAAGACGCCCACACAATATGCCATCGAGTGGCCTAATGAGGATTTCGCCACCATGACCAATCATTTCCTGCGCATCCGCTATGGCCATTACACTGCCGACGCGGCCCTTGCCGAAGAGATGCGCTCACGCCAACAAACGCTGCAAGTGCTCATTGCCGACAGCACCGACAAGCAAGAGCAAAGCACTCGCCAGGAGGAAGGAGGTGAGCCGTCATGAAATTCAAGGGGGTGTTTATTGTGGTAATCATTGCGCTCATGGCGGGGATGATACTGTTTGAAATCAAAGCGCCGAGCCGTTTCCAGTGGGAAGACTACTCGCAAAGCTATAGAAGCAAGCAGCCCTTTGGGTGCTATGTGATGGACAGCGTGCTGCATGCCTCCTTGCCACAAGGCTACGATGTGCTCGGGGCAGACATCGAACTGTGCTTTGCCGACAAGTCCAAAGGGGTGACGCACACATTCCTGTTCATCAACAATTATAATGAGTTGGCCGGGTCGGCAGATGTGGATCTCCTCAAGTTGATTAAACAAGGCAACAATGTCATCATTGCCGATGAAAGTCACTATTTCTATGACGATTTGGAGGAGAAATTGGGTTTCTTTTTTAAGTCTAACATATATTCCTATGATAATTATAAAACCATATTGAGCGACAGCACGCGCTTCGTCATCATCAAGTGGCAACCTGACGGCAATTTCACTACTGCAAACTACCTGGTCAGCAGCGCTTTCACCAGTTATTCCGTCAGCGCGGAAGATTCTTACCGCACCCTGGCTACGATCCGTTGGGCACAAGAGACAACAGATGAAACTGAACCCTATGATGACACCAGTACTGATGAATATACTCTTACTGATGAATATACTGTTACTTATGACGATGACGAAGAAGATGAATCTTACTGTGTTGTCGCTGCCGTGCGCAACTACGGCAAGGGCAAGGTGGTGGTGGTGAGCATGCCACTGATATTCACCAACTATGGTATCCTCGACGACAACATCCGCCCGATGGTGTTACGCCTGCTGAGTGAATGCGGCGACAAGCCTGTAGTGCGCTATGACCCGACAATAATCAGCAAGGTGGTCAAGAGAGAGGAGGAATCCGATTCTCCGCTGCGCTACCTGCTTGCCCACCGTCCGCTGCGATGGGCGTTATATCTTGCCCTGGCAACACTGGTGGCCTTTGTATTCTTCTCGGCCAGGCGCCGCCAACGCGTGGTACCGGTCATCAAGCCCCCTGTAAACCACATGATGGACTTCGTGAAGCGCATCGGTGGCATCTACTACAAGCAACACGATAATGTGGACCTGCTCAGCAAGCGGTACGCCACATTCAGCAACGACTTGCGGGCCCAGGCAATGATTGATATCGACGATGCCGACAACCTCGACGATGAGCTGCAATTGCTGTCGACACGCACAGGAATTCCCTTCAACGAACTGCAAAATCACATCCTCGAGATTAAGGACGCCATCAGTGCCTACTCGCTAAGCAACGACACATTGCGGCATCTCATCGATGTGATGAATGACATTATGCACCGAATCAACATCTAACAAAACAAATACTAAAAAATGGAACAAACAACAGCCCCCCGCCTTGATTTGGCACAGTTTTCTGCCCTGGTGAGGCAGATAAAAGAAGAAATCGCCCGTGTAGTGGTAGGGCACAATCAGGTTGTGGACCTCTTGATTGCTGCAATCCTTGCCGATGGCCATGTGCTGCTTGAGGGCGTGCCAGGAGTGGCAAAAACGCTCTTGGCCCGGCTCACGGCCCGGCTGATTGATGCTCGCTTCAGCCGCATACAGTTCACCCCCGACCTGATGCCCAGCGATGTGCTCGGAACCACAGTGTTTAATATGAAAACCAGCGAGTTTGACTTCCACGAGGGCCCGATATTCGCCAACATGGTGCTCGTTGATGAGATTAACCGTGCTCCGGCCAAGACTCAGGCCGCCTTGTTTGAGGTGATGGAAGAGCGCCAAGTGAGCATCGATGGCACCACCCACCACATGGAAGAGCCCTACACCATCATCGCCACACAGAATCCCGTGGAGCAGGAAGGCACCTACAAACTGCCCGAGGCCCAACTTGACCGCTTCATGTTCAAGATCGTGATGGGATATCCCACCATTGATGAAGAAAAAACCATCCTGCAACGGCATCAGGCCAATGCACGGCTGTCAAAGCTGGAAGACATAGCACCCATCATTTCCAAAGACTCGCTGCTTGCGCTCCGGGAAACGATGGGCTCGGTGCTGGTGGATGACTCGCTGCTGGGCTATATCGCCCAGATTGTGCATCAAACCCGCACGAGCAAGGCCGTGCTCCTGGGAGCCTCGCCACGAGCTGCCGTGGCAATGCTGCAGACCTCTAAGGCCATCGCCCTTATCAACGGACGCGATTTTGTCACCCCCGACGACATCAAGATTGTGGCACCGGCTGTGCTGAACCACCGCATCATCATTTCGGCCGAAGCCGAGATGCAAGGCTATACCGCCCCCAAGACGGTGGCTACACTCATCAACAATGTCGAGGTGCCCAAGTGATAACTGAATCGTTCCAAGGTCAATGGTAAAAAGAACCAACCTGTAAACCAGTAACCTGTATGTATCTGCCTGTTCGTTTCTACTATGCTGCAATCGTGGTAATCGTTGTCCTGGGACTGGGACATCTGTGGCCCCCGTTGTTCTATGCGGGAGCCGCATTGCTGGCGCTGCTTGCCCTGTTGCTCATAGCCGACCTGGCCCTGCTATGGACGCGCCGTGGCATCACGGCAACCCGGCAGTGCAACTCGCGTTTTTCCAACGGCGACGAGAACCCGGTGAGCATACAGGTGGAAAACAGCTACCCCTTTGCCGTCAAGCTGAACATCATAGATGAAATCCCGTACATCTTCCAGTGCCGAGACATGAATTACCGCTTGCGCTTGCCCTCGGGCGAGACGGGGACGGTGGACTATACCCTGCGGCCCACCAAGCGTGGAGTGTACAGCTTTGGGCATATACGGGTGTTTGCCTCCTCCCCCATCGGTCTAGTGCAACGCCGCTACACCTGCGACAATCCCACCGATGTGGCAGTCTATCCCAGCTACCTGATGCTCACCCAGTATGAATTCCTGGCCATAAACAATCACCTGACCGAGATGGGCATCAAGCGCATCAGGCGCGTGGGCAACAACACCGAGTTTGAGCAAATCAAATCCTATGTGCAAGGCGACGACTACCGCCTCATCAACTGGAAAGCCAGCGCGCGGACGCACCATCTCATGGTGAATGTCTACACCGACGAACGGTCGCAGCAAATCATCAATGTGATTGACAAGGGGCGCATCATGCAGCAAGCCTTTGCGGGAATGACCATCCTCGACTATGCCATCAACGCGTCGCTGGTGCTCTCCTATGTCGCCCTGCACCGTGATGACAAGGCCGGCATCATCACCTTTGCCGAAAAGTTCAATGACTTCGTCAAGCCAGACCGCGGCCCGACACAGATGAACGACATCCTGGAATGCCTCTATAGCCAGACCACCGACTTTGCCGAGAGCGACTACTCGACACTGGTCATCAACACCAACCATCTGGTCAGGCAACGAAGCCTTCTCGTGCTGTATACCAACTTTTTTGACTACACAAGCATGGTGCGGCAGCTGCCCTACCTGCGGCAGCTCAACAGTCGCCACAAGCTGTTAGTCGTCTTCTTCATCGATGAGGAACGCCGGGATTTCATCAACCAGCAGCCTCACAGCATCAAGGACTATTACGAGCAGTCGATTGCCGCAAAGATTGACCACGAACAGACGCTCATCATCAACACCTTGCGCCAATACGGTATCAACAGCCTGCTTACCGCACCGCAGAACCTCTCGGTCAATGTCATCAACAGATACCTGGAGATGAAGTCGCGCCGGCTGTTCTGACGGATTCGCATTTGTGCCCGTCTAACCCGATTTTCATTCACTATGAAACTCCGTTACACACTTCTGATATCGGCATGGCTGCTGGCCTGTGCAGCCTCGGCCCAAGGCCACAACGACACCATCACGGTCATGACCTTTAACCTGCATGCCGGCCATGATGCCAGCCTGGAGCAGATCGGGCAGTTCATCAAGCAATACCAGCCCGACTTTGTCGCGCTTCAGGAAGTGGATCAAAACACCCGGCGCACCAATTGCCTACATCAGAATAACCGCGATTTCATCACCGAGTTGGCCCACTACAGCGGCATGCAAGGACTGTACGGGCCCACCATCAAGTTCAGCGGAGGCCTTTACGGCATCGGCCTGTTAACGCGGCACCAATTTGTCGATGTCCGCAACATCAAGTTGCCGCATCCCGTCGAGCGTATGGAACAACGGGGCCTGCTCCAGGGAGCCTTCATCCTTGCCGATGGCGATACCGTCATGGTCGCGTGCACCCATCTTGAGGCCTTCGACAGCGTCAGCCGCGCCGCCCAGGTTCAGTTCATTCTGGACCATTTTCCCAGTCCCACCCACCCCGTCATCTTAGCCGGTGACTTCAATGCCCCACCAGCCGACCAGGTGATTGGACAACTCCTGGGCCAGTGGCTCGACAGCACGACCGGCGATTTCACATTCAGCGTCACCGACCCCACCGAGAAGATTGACTACATCCTCGCCCGCCCCAAACATTCCTGGCACGCCATCGACTCGCAGGTCATCCCCGTTGAACTCAGCGACCACTACCCCGTCATCGCCACACTGGTCCTCATCCACAACTGACCCCACCCAGCAACCAGGCACCAAACCGCACAAAAAGGGGGAGCGCACGCCCCCCGTATACAACTCTTGCCGGTTAATATCTTTCTATCGCTTCACAGCCTCTGGATTAAGCAGGAAATCATAGATACCAATCATTAAGATGCCATCCTCATTATAGTTTGAACCAAATCGGTCTCCAACAATGATGACTTTTTTGAAGCCGTCGGGCACATTGAGCAAAGATGCCTGCTCTTGATCCATCTTTTGCTTGTCAGGGAGAGCGTAGGCAGATTGGATGTACAAGCGTTCATCGTGACGATTCACTACGAAGTCAATTTCAAGATTACGACGCTCTATTTTTCCTGAAGAGTTTCTTTTGGCGGTCTCCACTAGGCCGACATCCACGCTATATCCAAGCCGACGCAATTCATTATAAACAACATTTTCCATCGTGTGGTTAAATTCAATCTGGCGAAAACCTAGAATCGCATTTCTGACACCTACATCCTCAAAATAGTATTTGGTCTCAGTACCAATATACTTGCGTCCTTTCACATTGTAACGCAATGCTTCACTAATGATAAAAGCATCCTGCAGGTGTTCTAGGTAACGGGAAATAGTATTTGGACCAATATCAACCCCTCCAACCGATTTGAAGGTATTTGCTATTCGCCTGACATTTGTGCTTGAACCCATTGCCGAAGCCAAGATGCGCACAAGTTCACGCATCCCATCGGCGTTATGCAAATGATTGCGTTCAATTACATCTTTCAAATAAACCGTTTCAAAGATTTCACGCAGGTAGTTCTCCTTCTCAGCCGGAGTACTCATTTGTGCGACCTGGGGGAGTCCGCCATACAGATAATACTCTTCAAGCGCAACTGCTCTTTCACCGCCAACCGTTCCATAATATTCAGCAAAACTCAACGGATGAACGCGAATTTCCCATCCTCGGCCTCTGAATTCAGTGATGACATCTTTTGAAAGAAATTTTGCATTTGATCCCGTCACAAATACCTCAGCATTCTTGACATTCAAATATGAGTTCAGCACATCTTCAAACTCGGGGACAAATTGAATCTCGTCCAACAAGATATAGTACATATCTTTATCGGTCATCTGCTTGTCAATATATTCCAACAAGGCATCAGGATCACGAAGTTTCTTATTCCGGCGATCTTCCAGGTTTACTTGTATAATGTGATTCTCTTGTATCCCCCTTTCCAACAAATTATCCTTGTAGATATTAAACAGCAGAAATGACTTGCCACAACGACGAATCCCAGTAATGACCTTAATCATCCCGTTCCCCTCGGATGAGATGAGTTGTTCCAGATATGGTTTGCGTTCAAAAAACATGGTTTTATGGAATATTTTTGTAACAGTACACAAATTTGTGCCACAAAAATACAACAAAAAGCCAAATCGCCAAATTAATAGCGAGTTTTTCGGGCAAATCTCAGCATCTTTTTAGCCAAATCCTGTAGAAATCTCAAAAAGTTGGGGTATATAAGATTTATTCCATTGAGATACAATAAAATAAGTTTTTGAGGTCACTCAGCATCATAGCGCTCAGGCTCACGCCTCCCAAAACCTTTTAATACCTCCCGACGCCTGATTGACAGCGTTTTCCAGCAAGCCGATAAGGCGTTAAAAGGCGTCTAAAGGTGTTGAACGACACAAAAAGGGGGAGCGCACGCCCCCCCAGAAGGCTGTGGAATCGTCACGAGGTACTGGGCAATGTGCCTTAACTCCATCGCTATCGACTGCTGTGGTCTGAATCAATACTGATTCTTACACACAGATGGATTTCAATTCGTCGGCGAGGGTGGCGATTTCTTTCAGAATAAGAGCCTCGCGCTCTTTTGAGGGCTTTTTCATGCCGTTAATGTATTGAGCCATGAGGCTTTGGCTGATGCCAAGTCTGCGTCCGATAGCAGCGGCATTCAATTCGGGGTGCGATAAGAACACCTTGGAAACCCCGACTGGTTCCGGATCATCATATTCAAAGCTCTCGAATGACACATCCTCATCCAGTTTATCCCAATGGATGCCCTCGTCATCCATCTCGTAGTCATTACGCTCCTCGTCGGTTGCATTCCTCAACCGACGATAATAGAGCAGCGACTGCCACAAAGTGCGGCCATCATCTGTCTCGCCATAGATGCGGTCATCTGCAAACCAAATCCTGTTAATTTTCATCACTCATGCTTTTACCAAAATACTCATTCCACTTCTCAATAGCCAATTCCTTGTTCTCCTCGAGAACCATCTCGGCGGCTTTGATGTCCTTAATCTTGATACCCTTGTTCTCAACAAGAACAATACCCTCGGGCAAAATATCAAACTTCGCCTTCCCATCGGCATTCTTCACATGCACATGAATCGGTTCATGTTCCCTCGAATAGAAGAAAAACCGCATTCCGAACATTCTAAAAATCTCAGGCATAATCTTAAATTTTAGATTCCACTACTGCAAAGATAGGTAATTTTTTCATTACCTCAAAGCATTTTGTAAAAAATATTATGTAATTGCATATAAAAATGTCAGATGACTATAAAAATCACCTGACATTCGACGTCGTGCGCCTGATAGGACTCAGGTTCGCGCCTCCCAAAACCTTTAAAAACCTCCAGACGCCTGATTGACAGCGCTTTCCTGCAAGCCTTTGAGGCGTTAAAGGGCGCGGAAAGGCGTTGAACAGCACAAAAAGGGGGAGCGCACGCACCCCCAAAAATATTAAATTCAGTTATCTTCTATGTCATATTTCTGTAGCAATTCACAATTATGTTCCATGAGGGGAGCAATTATGAACTTACCTGTAATCAAATAAGATAATGTTTATTTAGTAAAAAAAGTAATAAAATATATACAATTAGCAGAATAATGTGTATATTTGCAGTTGTTCTTTGGCAGAAGTCCGTTGACCGATGTGGTGGCGGGTGCATGGCAGGGAAAACATGACATAAAGAAAGGCGTTTATAGGCGCTTTGTTCTTGACACGCTGGAATCTTGCAAATTCAATATCGAAGTCAGGAATGAAGCAACTGTAGATGCCCAATGCTGAATATGATAATTTGTCTTGTTAGACAAAACCATATTCTGCGTGGGTTTCTGCGTTGCTCGTTTAACTTCGATGGGCAATGCAAGAGCCTCAGCGTATGGGACGAGTGACAATATTGACTCCCGCGCTTTTTTTATGCCACCTAGATTCATATTGTAAAAAACACTGGTTTTTTGGGAGGGGGCCAGACACTAATTTGCCTGATGGAGTATTGCGGCTATAAATATGAGGTAGACAGCAATGGATATTATAGTATAATACCGAATAAGATAGTGCCTCGACCAGAAACATTCTTTAAATATTATGCGTTAACCGACTACTCGGTTGATGCTTTGACGAATATGTATATCTATGCGACCCATCCCAACCAATTCAACGACCCATTTGACTGCAACGAGAAGTTGATTGTGTTTGATTCATTAGAAGATGTACAGAAGCTATGGGATGTTCCTCTGCTATATGAGGAATATATTCAGTTGTATCCAAGTATTGTTGAGGCGTGTAGGCATTGTTCGCACGACTTTAAAACAGTCCTCTTTCGAAAATTAGGTCTATTTTCACTCGCGCCAAAACCAGATAACTACCTGATGTGGGCTCTTTACTCTCAAAACAAAGGGTTTTGCGTTGAGTTTGATGTTAAAGAGTTTCCATTTCGACATTTTGGCCCATATCCTATTAATTATGTTGAGGAGATTTCACACCCTATTCATATTGGAGAAACAGGTGGGCCAATAGCAATGCTGATACAATCAAATATCAAAAACAGGTGGTGGCAATATGAAAATGAATGGCGGCTATATATACCGAACCCTGAAGGATTGGACATGAAAAGTTTTGGCCCCGAATCTGAAAGATTCAATAGTTTAGTTGACCATGATAGACGTTTTAAATATCAATTATCTGCATTATGTAGTGTGACGTTAGGTAACGCTTTCTTTGAAGACCTTACTATATATTCAATATCTCAATTCGAAATAGAAGTCGAGAGCTTGATAAATGATAATTCTAAGCAAATGAGAGTTCTTGATTTTCTATCTGAAGCTCAATCAAAAACAGATTTAAATGTTTATATAACGAGCTTATATGACTTTTCATCATATAATTTTATTCCAGTATTCATAATGAAACTTTCTGAACACAAATATCGAATTTCGAGTACAAACATTAAATGATAAGATATTATGAATAGACCTATTTTAACTATCGCTTTTATGGTTTTATGTCACTTGTGGACCTTCTCACAAGCAACGTATTTAACAATCGATTGTCAGAATCCAGGTTGGTTGTCCAGTATGATTAACTATGGCGATCAATTGACAGTAAAGAATCTTAAGGTAACAGGTTATATCAATAAAACGGATTTAACTTTTATAAAAGGTTTAATAGCCAATTATTCTTTAAACGGAATTCTCGATTTAGAAGAAGTTAGTATTGTTAATCCTCTAAACAAAATGCCCAATGGTTGTTTAGATACTAATAAAAAATTAAGGAAATTTTTGTTTCCCAAAACACTGACTGAAGCTTATTTGTGTTTTGGCAATACGAGTGTTGACACTGTCATCTGGACTAACACATCTGTGCAGTCAGTAGCTGTGGGCAATTTTTTTACTTCAAAATGCCATTATTTGTATATACCTGAAGGCATTCAGGAGTTGAATGGTGGTGGCGGCAGTTTATGTGGTGAAGCTATCTTCTTTCCTTCAACGATTAATAAAATAGATTGGAGTACACAATATGATAAGACAATATTCTCTATGATTGAGAATCCCGAATCTGTGGAAGCTGAGGATGTTATTTATACTGGTTACGGAAATAGCTCTTTCTGCATTGCGTCAAATACAACTTTCTATATTCCTAAAGGAACTCTTGAGAAATACCTAGCATCTGATTTTGCAGAATTGGGCATATATTATTATAATGGAAACACATGGACGACTCGTCCAAATAATAATCGATTCATAGAATTTTATGATATAGACAGCATACTTTGTACTGAAAGAATCTTGCTCTATATTGGTGACATAGATACAATACAGACAGATATATATCCCGATGCAAACTTGGTTTCTTGGATTAATTACTCTTCTAGCAATCCAGATATAGTTAGTGTTAATCATGATGGAGCAGTTACGGGAATCGATTATGGAGAATCAATAATTACGGTAAATCCGCATATTCTAATTGATGGTCTTGAGTCAAAAACTGCAATGTGTAGGGTTAGAGTGATTAAACATGTTGAAGGGATTTTAATGGACTCGACATTTGATGTTCATATTGGAGAATCAAAGCAATTAATCGCTAGAACACTTCCATTGGATATAACCGATGATAATGTTGTTTTTTCCTGTGATAATCCTACAATAGCAACAGTTACCGAAAAAGGAATGATTTCAGGAATAAATCGCGGCTCATGTATTGTAACTGCTACATCTGTTGATGGAGGCTATTCTGCCCAATGTGTAGTTACAGTTTTATTGCCTGTTGATGGCGTGACAATGGAGAAACACAGCATTTCGCTAAATGTTGGTGAAAGTGAGCAACTCTATGCAACTGTTCTGCCTGTTAATGCAGACAATAAGAAATTGATTTGGACTACTTCTGATTCGGAGATTGCTGAGGTCGATGTCGATGGCAATGTTACAGCCAAGAAGTGCGGTGTAGCTTTTATCAAGGCAACATCAGATGATAACCCGCTTGCTACTGATTCTTGCAAAGTCACAGTTCTACAACCCGTGACGGGAATCAAACTGAATTATAGTACAATTGAGTTGCACCAGATTGGGGAGACGGTACAACTTGTAGCAACTGTATTGCCAGAAGATGCATCAAACAAGGAGGTAAGATGGGTTAGTTCAAACGAATCTGTTTGCATGGTAGGTAATGGCACTGTTGTTGCTGTTGGTTATGGAATAAGTGTTATCATCGCGACTACAGTGGATGGTAACTATATGGCAACCTGTACTGTCACTGTTGTTGAGGGCACAGACCTGCCTGGTGACGTCAATCACGACGGAGAAGTTAATATTGCCGACATCAATGCCATTATAGACATCATCCTAGGTGGTAATGCCGATGGGGATACTCGACATCGTGCCGATGTGAATGGCGATGGCGAGGTCAATATAGCAGACATCAATGCTGTGATTGACATCATCTTGAGTCATTAGTAATCGCGAAATATGCACAAAATGCCTCGGAAACATGAGTTCCGGGGCATATTATTAGAGGGGACGAAAAGCCTACGAGATGATTAAAGGTGTGGATTGATTTTCCACACCTTCTCAACTACTTAAACAACAGCTTGAAAAATAACTTTTGTCGTGTACTCTCCGTGGCTGTCAGAGCCACTGTCGCTTTCCATTATTATTGGGAACAACCTTACTCCAGAGGGAGCTCTTTTGAGGATATGAGCAATAGCATCATTAACCATGTCTACCGGATTTCCTCTGAATGGGAGACCCTCACACTTTGCCACTATAATGGTATTTCTCACTTGCTCGAAATCATTCAAGCCTCTCAAACTTGCTTCATCAAAGAAGCCATTAAAATACAAAAGATCTATCATATTTTTATGCCACCTTTTTTAGTGGCATTGCAAAAGTACAGACTATAACCGGGAGGCACAATAGCCTAACTAAAATCCTAATACCTAGTTAGTGTTTTACTAATACTAGCATACAGGAATTGTTGATTAAGAGACTAACCCCTACAGGTCCAGTTTCTTTTCAGCCGTAAATAATACACAAAACCCGCTGAAATTCAGCGGGTTTTATTGTTCTGTGCGCCTGATAGGACTCGAACCTACACAACCTGAGTTACCAGATCCTAAGTCTGGCGCGTCTACCAATTTCGCCACAGGCGCGGAATTCGGGTGCAAAGATAGGACTTTTTTTTCAGTTAACAGTTAAATCAGATAAGAGTTAACTGTTAAGAGTTGCGACAACAGGGGGACAACACTGTGTAGAGCGTTGTTTGAGTTGTCTATCTGTTGTCGGTGTTGCCTGATTATTGCTGGATGGTGGCGAGGATCTGCTTGAGTTGCTCGTCGGCTGCGGTGAGTTTGTTGCGGCAGATGTCGAGGAGTTCCTTGCTGCGCTTGGTGTAGTCGCTCAGGTTGTCGATGCTGCACTGTGGGTCCTGCATCTTCTGCACAATCTGCTCGAGTTCGGTAACTGCCTCGGTGTAAGTCATTTCTTTGTTCTCTTCCATATTTTTAAAAACTACGAATTTAACGAATTGATCTAATTATTGGCATCCGCGTAGCACCTTCCATTAAACCTAATTTCACGAATGGCTAACGAGCTGCTTACTCTATTGTCTACGAATTCAACGATTTTTTTGGCTGCCACACTTCTAATTTCTAACTCATAACTCTTAGTTGACGGTGGCGGCGGTGGAGCCTTCGGCGAACTGGACGTGGATGTGGTCGCCAGGTTGCAGTTGGCTGCTCGTGGTGACGCATTTGCCATCTTTGGTGACCAGCGAATAGCCTCGCTGCAGGGTGTTCTCGGGCGAAAGCAGAGACGCCTTGTCGCCCAATGCCTGCAGGCGCTGCTGCTCACGCTGCAGGGCATGCTCGACGGCTTCTCCCATGCGCTCCAGGGCACGGTCGAGACGGGTGCACTGGGCGGCAATCAGGTTGTTGGCTGCCAACGGGATGGCTTTGGCGAAGTTGTCGAGGCGGAGGCTGTTGGTATCGATGATGCGGCGCGACGCGGCAGGTATCATGCTGGTGTAATAGGCCAGTTGTTCCCGGGCATGTCCCACGGTGTCGCGCACAGCGGTGACGACGGTTTCCTGCAGTTCGTCGAGGTGGGCCAGGGCATTGGTGCCCCGGTTGATGAGCCACTCGGCGGCTGCAGTAGGTGTCTTGACCCTGATGGCTGCCACAAAGTCCAATACCGTCTCGTCGCGGTCGTGCCCGATGCCGACGATGACCGGCAGCGGAAACTGCGCCACAGCGGCAGCCAGGTCGTAGTTGTCGAACGAATTGAGTTCTGATGTCGCACCACCGCCACGGATGATGACCACGGCATCGAACAGATCAAGGTGGTCATTGATGCGGTCGAGGGCGGCCAAGACGGTGGGCACGGTCTGCGCTCCCTGCATCGATGCACCGAACAGGCAGGTGTAGAACTTCAGACGATAAGGGTTGCGCTCCAACTGGTTCATGAAGTCGCCGTAGCCTGCTGCCCCTGCTGCCGAGATGACGGCAATGCGCTGCGGCACGGCGGTGATGGGCAGTTCCTTGTTCATGTCGATGATGCCGTCGGCCTTGAGTTGACGGAGAATCTCGAGGCGCTGGCGCGCCATGTCACCCATGGTGTAACTGGGGTCGATGTCGTTGATAACGGCCTTGAAGCCATACTGGCTATGGTAGCTGGCCGACACCCTGACCATCACCTTCATGCCAGTCTTGAGTTCAGCACCCGTCGCACCCATGAATTTGGCCATCAATTGGGGGTAATTGCTGCCCCAGATGACAGCGTTGAGTTTGGCCACAGTTGTCCCACCGTCGTTTTTCTCGACAAGTTCCATATAGCAATGGCCACGCACGACACGCAGGTCGCTCGTCTCGGCGATGACCCACTGGTTCTGCAGGCCAGGTGTTGAGTTGATGGCCTGGGTGATGAGCGCATTGAACCGGCTCAGGGTGATGCCCTGAGACGAGTTAGGGAAAAGTGACTGTTCTTGCATGGTTACTTCTTGACAGGCTTGATTTTCAGGCCCTTGAAACAATAACTGAGTGATGGCTTCAAGTAAGGGGCAAACCGCTTGTACTCGCTGGGCGCGAGGAACTTCTCCAGGCCATGCGTGGCCTCGATGATGTCTCGATTCTCACCCTTGAAAGTGAGTTGGATGAGCGGAAAAATCATCGCGTCCTGCAGGTCCTGCCTCAGGTCCTGCGGCATCTTGCCGACAATGAAATCATCGATGGCGGGTGCGGGGAACAGACGGTCGCTGATGTACCGCTGCCAGTGGACATTCCACTGGGTGAGCCGGCTATCGGGCACGGGAGTCATCACCGTCTCGATGACGGTGATGACCGTGTCCTTGCCCGCTTTTCTCATCAGCATCTCCACCACACGGCTGCCACTGGCCTGCACCTTGAGGTAGGTGCTGTCCAACTCGATGAGCCGGGCCTCGCCTGCCAGATTATTGGGCACAGCCACCACTTGGCCGCTGTTATAGTAGTCGACCATATCCAGGCGGTGGGTTTGCGTCAACAGGGTGAAGATGTTGCCCGGTTCGCTGGCGAAAAAGTCAGCAATCGTGCGAGCCGCCAATGTCGATGGCATCAACACCAACGACAAAACAAGGATGCTGTATAGGCGTCTCATTTACTTGACACCGTACTTCTGTTTGACCTCGGGCAACCACTTCGCAATGTCGGAGATGCGGGTGGCATGGCTCGGGTGCGAACTCATGAACTCGGGCGGCTCCTGGGTTGTGGTGGCAGCCATCTTCTGCCAGAAGGTGATAGCAACATCGGGGTTATAACCAGCAATTGTCATCAGTTCGAGGCCCATCCTGTCGGCCTCGCTCTCATGCTTGCGCGAGAACGGCTGCATCACGCCATACTGTGCACCCAGGCCGTAAACCTGCTGTGCAATCTGCTGGGTGGCAACGCTCTTGCCGCTGGTGAAGATGCCGACAGCGGCAGCGCCATACTCGGCCAGTACCTGTTGGCTCATGCGCTCGTTGCTATGCTTGGCCACGGCATGGGCCACCTCGTGGCCAATCACCACAGCCAACTCATCGTCGCTGCTCACGAGGTTCATGATGCCCTCATAGACTACAATCTTGCCGCCAGGCATACACCAGGCATTCACCTCATCACTCTTGACCAGATTGAACTCCCAAGCGTAGTTCTGCAATTCATCCTGCATACCATTAGCCGAGAGATAGGCCTCGGTAGCGGCAGCGATGCGCTGTCCCACGCGGGTAACCTGGGCACTCTTGGTCTTCTGGGTCGAGATCTGTGCGGTCTGCATGAAACTAGCATACTGTTGGAGACTTGCAGCCAGCACCTCCTGATCACTGACGATCAACAATTGTTTGCGACCCGTGATGGGAACCGAGCCACAGCTGGTGAGCAACATTGCCACTACAGCCAGCATTGCGATAATCTTTTTCATAATCGGTAGATTTTGGTTATACAAATAACGGATTATTCTTATTCATTAATGGGTTTGCACGACCTCGGTGGGCGGCAGCGTCTTGTTGCGCTTGTCCACCGCCTCGATAACGCGGGTGGCGAGTTGCTTGAATGCCACGCCGCTCACATCGTTCATCCTGACGACGGGCAGGCCGTCGTCGCTGCCCTTGCAGATGCCGGCCACCAGCGGAACCTGTCCGAGCAGTTCCACATCCAGTTTCTCGGCGAGCAGTTTGCCGCCGTCCTTGCCGAAGATGAAGTATTGCTCATCGGGGTGGCTGGCGGGCGTGAACCATGACATGTTCTCGACGATGCCCAGCACGGGCACACCCACATGCTCGCCCATGAACATGCTGATGCCCTTGCGGGCGTCGGCCAGAGCGACCTCCTGGGGTGTGGTCACCACGATGGCCCCCGTGATGGCGAGGGTCTGCACCAGGGTCAGATGAATGTCGCTGGTGCCCGGCGGCATGTCAATGAGGAAATAGTCAAGCTCGCCCCAGTCGGCCTCGGTGATGAGCTGCCTGAGGGCGTTGCTCGCCATAGCACCGCGCCACAGCACAGCCTTCTCCTTGTCGACGAGGAAGCCGATGGAGAGCATCTTCACGCCATATTTCTCGAGGGGGATAATCAGGTTCTTGCCGTCGACCTCGTGCATGTAGAGTTGCTCCTGCTCGGCTCCGAACATTTTGGGCATCGAGGGACCAAAGATGTCGGCGTCCAACAGGCCCACACGGTAGCCCTGCATGGCCAGCGCCACAGCCAGGTTGCAGGCAACGGTCGACTTGCCCACGCCGCCCTTGCCGGAACTAACGGCGATGATGTTCTTCACGCCGGGCAGCGGGTTTTCTATTTTGCGCACGGGGTTGTCCTGACGGGTCTTCACCCCGATGTTCCCCTTGATGTCCACATCACCGCCCACATGGGCCAGGATGGCTGCCTCGGCAGCCTTGACCACGCTCTTGATGAACGGGTCGGTGGGTTTTTCAAAGGTGAGCGAGAAGCTCACGCGATTACCATCGATGCGAATGTCGTCATTCACCATTTGCATCTCAACGATGTCCTTTCCCGTTCCGGGATAGCGCACGGTGCGCAGGGCATCCAGTACCAGATTCGGATAAATAGTCATATTTTAGTCTAATAGGTTATAAGTTACAGGTTAAGGGTTATTGTCGTTTTCAGCATCGTGCATGAGTTGCGGCATCTGGATGTAACCGCGGTTGTAACTGCGGTAGGTGTCGGGCTCGATGTCGATGTCGGGTTCGACGAGTTCCACGCCATGAGGCAGGGCAAAACGGATGTACTTGATGGTCAGTCCGCGCTGCAGCCACTGCATCTCGTAGTGCGTCTTGATGTCCAGGATGTCGTCGGCCATGCCGCTGGCATACAGGTCATCGGTGTCGGCCTCGACGGGCAGACGGTTCTCCTCGACGAGGGCGTGGGTGTAGGTGTACAGGAAGGGGCTGTCGGTCTTCAGGTGCACGAGCCCTCCGTCCTTGAGGATGTTGCGGTAGTTGTCCAGGAAGCGGGTCGAGGTGAGGCGCTTGTTGACCTTCTTCATCTGCGGGTCGGGGAAGGTGATCCAGATTTCGGCCACCTCGCCGGGAGCGAACATGCGGTCGATTAACTCGATGTTGGTGCGCAGGAATGCCACATTGGGCAGTCCCTGTTCGGTCGCCATCTTGGCTCCGGTCCACATGCGTGCACCCTTGATGTCCACGCCGATGTAGTTCTTGCCGGGGAAGCGCTGTGCCAGTCCCACGGCATACTCTCCCTTGCCGCAGCCCAACTCGAGCACGATGGGGTTGCCGTTCTTGAAATACTGCTCATTCCACTTGCCGCGCATGGGGCAGCCACCCTGCTGCACGACAGCAAAGGGGAACTGGAACACGCACTGCATGCGCTCCATGTCGGCAAATTTCTTGAGTTTGTTCTTACCCATATCTATTGCTTGTTTACTTAATCACTATCTTGTAGCTCTCGCCGTTCACAGTGACCACATAGAACCCCGGATCCAGCACATAACGGTTGACGCCCATGCCTAAGGAAACAGAGCGGGTCACTCCGTTGACAGTCGCCAGACGGGCCTCACCACCATCGCGGGAATCAATGCACAGGGTGCGGCCCTCGGTCCATACACGGTCGGCGGCAACCGTCATGTCCTCAATGCCGGTGCTGTGGGTTACCCGTGCACTATAATCCGGCACATGACAAGCCTTGTTGTCGTCGCCGGTGAGCACGATGTTGGACAACAGGATCTGTGCCTCGGCAGCCAGCGTGGCGTCGGCCGTCACAGTGAAGGAAATGACAGCATTGTCCTCGCCCTCGAATTGGCTCTTGCTCATCGAGTAAACCACCGTGCGGGTGGTGGAGGCATCCATTGCACGCATTTGTACCGTATGGTCTTGGGCGCCAGAAGCGATTGTCATTCCACTGCCGCTTATCGTCAAGCCCTGAGGCAAGGTCACATCACATTGCAGAGCGCTATAGGCCTCGGCATTGTCCAACTTGACGGTCACGGTGCGCTGTTCGCCCGGCATGATGGCCAGGTCATCCATGAGCAACAGGTCATCACAGTCCACAACAGCAGACGACATGCTGCTCGGTGACAAGATGATATCCAGCACGGCATTCATATCGGCAATGCCAATCTCGCCGTCCTCGTTGACATCGGCACGGCGCATCATCGCATGATCGGCAGTGCCACCCAAGATGATGCCGAGCAGGGCATTCATGTCGGCGATATTCACCTCGCCGTCACCATTCACATCGCCCCGCAGCCACTCTTCACCGTAGAGGAACTCCTTCCATTGCTCTGCAGCCTTGTAGAGGTCCACCGACGAGGAGGGGACCGTCAAGGGCACTGACTGCTGATCGACACCAGCCCACACATTCTCGCCCAGCTCGGGCACCTCGGCAGCAAGGCAAGTTAAAGCCTCCAGCCCAGTCATGCCAGCCATGGCCGAGTCTCCCAGCCATGCAGTGGATTCCGGCAGTGTCACCTGTGACAAGCCGGTAACATTATATAACGCATAATCGCCCATCCGTGACAAGCCCGTGAACTCGATGTCACCATCGAGACCCGAACCCGCCATGGCGTAGTCACCCAATATACTCAAGGCCTCGCCCATAGTGAGCGTGGTCAAGTCGGCAGCATAGAGAAAAGCACCCTTGCCCACGCTTCTCAATCCTGCAGGCAATGCCGCAGTGGTCACGGGGGTCTTGACCATCATCCAGTCGCCCAGGGTTTCCAAGCGCTTGCTGGCAGTCAGGTCCAGGTTGCTCACACCGCTTCCTGCCATAAGCCGTTCGCCTGTGGCCAGCAATGCTTCGCCCAGGGTGACTTCGGTCAACAGAGGGCAGTCCATGAGAGCTGCCTCACCCATGGTGCTCAAGCGTCCTGAAGGCTCAACAGTGATGCGCTCAAGCGACGAGCACCGCATGAAAGCGCCATCGCCCACGGCCCGCACGCTGGCTGGCAAAGTAACCGCCTGCAGTGCAGAACAGCCCGCAAAGGCATAATTGCCGATACTGTCGAGCGCAGCGGGCAAGAGTATCGTTTCCAGTCTTGCGCAACCCGCAAAGGCGGCTTCCTGGATAACACTGGCGGTGGCCGGCAGGGCCACATTGGCCAAATTCATGTCGGCAAGTGCGCCCGTGGGGATTTCATTGGCAGGGAAGTCGTTTCGCCAGTAATGGAACTGGGCTGTCCTGCACGGTTCAATCGTCACATCCTGGATGTCCAGGGTGACCAACTCATGCAAGTTGCTGCTGATGAAATAGAAATCCTCAGCATTCATGGTACCTGTCACAGTCAACGATTCTACCGACTGGTCATTGACTTTATCAGCCAAGCTGCCGGCAACATTCTCCACATCAATAGCTTGAGAGCATATCGCCCAAGAAGCTAAGATAACCAATATGATTATATTTTTCATTGTTCTAACCTCTACAGATAGGTGTTAAATGTGCAAATATAGTGTATTTTCAAGAAATAACGCACGGATTTAACAAAAATTGCCCCTTACCAACCGTGCACAAGGCCCTAACGAAACAATAACGCCGCTGCCCCACTGGCAACGGCGTTATCGGATTTCTCTTTACAGGAGGAGTTACTTCACCACCTTGGTCGTCGTCATGGTGCCGTCATCATAGGTGGTCACCACGATGTTGACACCGCTGAACGGGGTCTCGCTCTCCTGACCAGCTACATTGATATAACGCACGGCAACCACCTGCTTGCCGGCAATCACTTGCTCAACGCCCGAGCCATCAACCATGTGTGCCATCACATCGCTAGAGAGATAAGCGTTCTTGTCAGTTGCCAGCAACACATTCATCAGTTTGATGGTGGCATTCTGAGCATTGTAGTCATCGTCGGCAGCAATTGTGAGACGCATCACATTGCCCTCGTTGCCAGCGAACTGTGTCAGTGAAGCCGAAACACCCATCACATCATAGGTGTTGGGCTCGGTCTCGTTTGCGAGCATGTAATAAGTATGGCCCGCACCACGGTCGGCACCGCCGACACTCAAGAGCTTCACACCTTCAGGCATTACCACCTGCAGCTGCATGGCAGTGTAGGCATGCTCATCATTGATCAGCGCTACATCCACGACGCGCGTCTCACCAGGACGCAAGGGAACCGACTGCATGTCCAGATGGTCGGCTGTGGCAGCGAAGCGCGTGCTGAGCTCAGCACTGATACGGTGCAATGACTTACTGCTATTACCAGTGAGCACAATGTTGATCAGTCTGGTCACATCGTTGATGTCAATTTCCATATCACCATTCACATCAGCTGCCCGCAAATCGAGACCAGTACCGTTACCAGTCAAGACATAGCCGATGAGGGCAGTCACATCATTGATATCAACCGACCCGTCAGCGTTCACATCACCGGGGATGAAGTCATCCTCCACCGGGAAGAAGAAGTACATCCACTGGTCGGCTGCCTTGTAAAGGTCGGCACTTTCGCTACTCGGAGTGAGCAGGGGCACCGACTGCTGGTCCACGCCGGCCCAGACATTCTCGCCCAGCTCAGGCACCTCGGCAGCTGCGGTCTTGAGGGTCTGCATACCCGTCATTCCGGCCATAGCATAGTCGCCCAAATAGAGCAATGACGAGGGCAAGCGCATCGTGTCGATGGCTGCGCTCACATTATAGAAGGCATAGTTGCCGATGTAAGCCACATCCTCCTTCAGCAGGTTGCCGGCATTGAGCAGGCTGTCGCCAGCGAAGGTATAGTCCTTGATGCGTTCCAGCGTGTGACGCGGCGCAGCAGCTTTCTTGGGGTGGCCCTGGTCATTCACGCCATTACCCGAGGGATTCTCGTCGACATCCAGTCCCGGAAGAACGACCGACTCCAGCAGAGGATTGTGGGCAAGCGCACCCTCGCCCAGCACGGTCATGCCATCGGACAGGTTAAAAGCAGACAAACGGGTCTGGGCAAATGCCCAGTCGCCGATAGTGCCGATTCCCAAAGTCGAGATGTCAAGGTTCTGCAGACCCGAGTTGATAAAGGCCTCCTCATCGATGCGCACCAGTCGGGTAGCAGCAGACAAATCGACCGTCGTCAAGGCCTTGCAGCCGTTAAACGCGCCACGCAGGATAAAATTCACACTCGACCCAATCACGACATTGGTCAAGTTCTCGTCACCCAGGAACGCAAAATCGCCCAAGGTAAACGAGTTAACTGATGCCTGCTGCAATGACTCGCAACGCGCAAACACGCCCTTACCCATATAGAGCACCGTCTGGGGCAGCTCTACGCTGGTCAGTCCCGAGCCGGCAAAAGCGTAGTCATCAATCATGCTCACTGTTGCAGGAAATGTGATGCTGTGCAGCTGGTAGCATCCGGCAAAAGCGGCAAAACCGACCGTCTCCAGATTGGCAGGCAATGTCACTGATGTCAACTTCTTGCCAAAGAATGCCGTGCGCGGAATCGTATTGCCTTGATAGTTAGTCACGGTGCCATAGAGGGCCCGACCCTCGTTATAGGGAAGAATCGTGGCCTGACTCAAATCCAATGTCTTGAGTTCACCCAGATTATCAGTGATAAACAGGAAGTCACGAGCGTCCATCGTACCCCTGAGCACCAGCGATGTTATCGCAGTGTTGCCATCAATGGCAGTCGCCAGACCGCCTGCAGTGTTATTGACGGTCAGCGCTTTGCTTGACAGCGCTGTAGCTGCAATGAGCAGCAGGAAAAACAGTTTACGCATCTTGCTTATGTCTTGTTGTTGGTGATATTTCTAGTTTTAACCTGCAAATGTACATATTTTTTGGCTGGTACAATGGGTTTTAACTATTTTTTTGCATTTCAAGGTATTGTGCACACGGCGAGAAACTGCCTAAAGAACTACACCGACGGGGCGGATAAGGAACGAGGGCACTCCCCTGCTGGGAATGCCCTCGTCGTTACTATCTATTGGATAATAAATCCTTTAGAGTTGGGGACCGGCGGCCACCAGAGCCTTGCCAGCCTCGTTGTCCTCATACTTCACGAAGTTCTTGATGAAGCGGCTTGCCAGATCCTTGGCCTTCTCTTCCCACTGTGCGGCATCGGCATAGGTGTCGCGGGGATCGAGGATGCCGGTGTCAACGCCCTCGAGTTCGGTGGGCACTACCAGGTTGAAGTAAGGAATCGTCTTGGTGGGAGCCTTGTCGATACTGTGGTTGAGGATAGCATCGATGATACCGCGGGTGTCGCGGATCGAGATGCGCTTGCCGGTACCGTTCCAGCCGGTGTTCACCAAGTAAGCCTTGGCACCGCTCATTTCCATACGCTTCACGAGTTCCTCGGCATACTTCGTCGGGTGCAACTCCAGGAATGCCTGGCCGAAGCAAGCGCTGAAGGTGGGGGTGGGCTCGGTGATGCCGCGCTCGGTACCAGCGAGCTTGGCGGTGAAGCCGCTCAGGAAGTAGTACTTGGTCTGCTCCGAGTTGAGAATCGATACGGGAGGCAGCACGCCAAATGCGTCAGCACTCAAGAAGATCACCTGCTTGGCAGCGGGAGCGTGGCTGATGGGGCGCACGATGTTCTTGATGTGGTAGATGGGATAGCTCACGCGGGTGTTCTCGGTCACACTCTTGTCGGCGAAGTCAATCTTGCCCTCGGCGTCAACGGTGACATTCTCGAGCAGCGCGTCGCGGTGGATGGCGTTGTAGATGTCAGGCTCAGCGTCCTTGTCCAGGTTGATGACCTTGGCATAGCAGCCACCCTCGAAGTTGAAGATACCGTTGTCATCCCAGCCGTGCTCGTCGTCGCCGATGAGTTTGCGCTTGGGGTCGGTGCTCAGGGTGGTCTTGCCGGTACCCGACAGACCGAAGAAGATGGCGGTGTTCTCACCGTTCATGTCGCAGTTGGCCGAGCAGTGCATGGCAGCAATGCCCTTCAGCGGCAGGAAGTAGTTCATCATCGAGAACATACCCTTCTTCATCTCACCACCGTACCAGGTGTTGAGGATAACCTGCTCGTTGCTGGTCACATTGAAGACAACGGCGGTGTCGCTGTTCAGACCCAGCTCCTTGTAGTTGTCCACCTTGGCCTTGCTGGCGCAATATACGGTGAAGTCGGGCTCCTGGTCAAACTCTTCCTCGTTCTGGGGACGGATGAACATGTTGGTCACGAAGTGGGCCTGCCATGCTACCTCCATGATGAAACGCACCTTCATGCGGGTGTCCTTGTTGGCACCGCAGAAACCGTCAACGACAAACAGGCGCTTGCCGCTCAACTGCTTCACAGCGAGATCCTTGAGGGCAGCCCAGGTAGCCTCGGTCACGGGCTTGTTGTCATTGGGATAGCCAGGGGTGGTCCACCACACCTTGTCGTGGCTGTTGGCATCGTCAACGATGAATTTGTCCTTAGGCGAACGGCCGGTGTAAACGCCGGTCATCACATTGATGGCACCCAGTTCGGTCTCCTGACCCTTGTCATAGCCCTCGAGTCCGGGTTTCATCTCCTCGTTGAACATCACCTCATAACTGGGGTTGTAAAGTACCTCGGTAACACCAGTGATACCGTACTTCTCTGCTAAGATAGCCTTATCAAATTTAGCCATAATAAAACTTTAATTATAAATGTTTTAGAAATCTCCTATTTGAGTTTTGCGCCGCAAAATTACACAATAAATCATAACGGAGACCATTAATTAAAGAAAAATTTCCTTAATTGCTGCCTTATTAATTATTTTTAGCAGTCTCGCGGTCGATGGAATCATGAGTAGTCGGCTGATTCTACTGATTAATGGATACTTGCATCAGTAAAACTGGCCGACGGACAGCCCGTTGAATCAGCAGCCGCCACAACCGCAGTCACAGCCGTCGCCGTGTTCGTGGCCGCAGCCGTCGCCGCAATCCTCACAGCCGCAGCCGCAACCATGGTGCTTGGGATTGAGCTCGTCGGGGGTGGCGTCGCGCACGAGTTGCACATATCCGCTGTAGCGGACTGTTTCACCCGCCAACTGGTGGTTGAAGTCCATGAAGACCTTTTCGTCGGTCACCTTGATGACCTGACCCTCGATGCGCATACCCTCCTGGGTCATCATGGGGATGCGGGCACCCGGGCGCACATGCTCGTCGTCAAACTTGCCGTCGATGTGGAAAATCTCTTTCTCGAGTTCGTAGACCAGTTCAGGGTTTTTCACGCCAAAGGCCTCCTCGGGCTTGAGGGTGAAGTCGAATTTCTCGCCTTGCTCCAGGCCCATAATGTGGTTCTGGAAGCCCTCGATGAGCGAGAGATCCATACCGAACACAAAGGCATCGGGATGATCCTTATTGAACTTGAAAACACTTACCTGGCCCTCATCATTGACCACAAAAATTTCATACACGAGTTCGACATATTTGCCGGCTTGAATTTTCTCCATTGATTGAATTAAAAAAATTAGTCGATTAATATTTTCGGCAAAGATAACAAATTATTTCGTTATATGTCGAGTTTTTAGCGTAACTTTGCGCCATCGATAAGATTTATAGAACATGATGACTGACAGATTTGACATGGTGGCCAAGACCTTCCTAGGACTGGAAGGTGTCCTCGCCGATGAGTTGCGCACACTGGGTGCCGAAGATGTAACCGAAGGAAACCGCGTGGTTTACTTCAAGGGAGACAAGGAAATACTCTATAGAGCCAATTTCGCCTGCCGCACAGCCGTGCGTGTGCTCAAGCCATTCCTGACCCTGCGCTCCACGAGTGCCGATGACCTGTATGAGCAACTGAAAACATTTGACTGGGAGCAGCTGATGACCGTCAACACCACATTTGCCATCGATGCCACCGTCTATAGCGAAGACTTCACCAATTCGCGTTTTGTCACCTATCGTGTCAAGGATGCCATTGCCGACTTCTTCAACGAGAAATACGGCAAGCGCCCCAGCATCCGTCTCACCAACCCTGAAATCCGTTTTGATGTCCATATCTCGGGCAAGGAGGTCACACTGTCGCTTGACAGCAGCGGTGACCCGCTGTTCAAGCGCGGCTGGCGCACGGCACAGACCGACGCGCCCATCAACGAGGTGCTCGCTGCGGGCATCATCATGCTGAGCGGCTGGAAAGGTGACACCGACCTGATTGACCCCATGTGCGGCTCGGGCACATTCCTGATCGAGGCTGCACTCATCGGTGCCAATATCGCTCCCGGTGTCTACCGCGACAACTACGCTTTCCAGCAGTGGCCCGACTATGACGCCGAGTTGTTTGATAAAATCTACAACGACGACAGCGCCGAGCGCGAATTCACCCACAAGATTTACGGCAGCGACATCGAGGGCAAAGCCATCGCTATCGCCCGTGCCAACATCAAGAGTGCCGGCCTCAACAAATACATCGAGCTGGAACGCCGCGACTTCAACGACATAGAGCTGGTGCCCGAGGGTGGCACACTCATCACCAACCCACCCTATGGCGAACGCCTGAATGTCGAGGACATCGACGAGTTCTACCGCAACCTGGGATTCAAGCTCAAGCACACCTTCCAGGGCTATAACGCTTGGCTCATCTGCTACGATAAGGAACAATACTTCAAAATCGGGCTGAAGCCCTCGGTGAAGTATGCCCTGAACAACGGCGGGCTGGACTGTGAACTGCTGCAATATGTCATCTTTGACGGCAAATATGACCAGATGCGTGAGCGTGGCGAGCACATCCGCAACGAGGAATTCCGCGCCAGTGAGCGCAGCAAGGGTAATTACCATTCACGCCGTGACGCAAGGCCTCGTGACGAGCAGCGCCCCCGTCACCGCGACGAGCGTCCACGACGCCATGATGACGACCGTCCTCGTCGCCGCTTTGACGATGACCGTCGCGAGGAGCGCCCCATCAGCGATGAGGAGCGCCAGCGCCGTGCCGCCGTTGCACGCGACCGCCGCATGATGGCCGATGTGGACAACCGCGACCGCAAGGGCCGTTACGATGATGACTTCGACCAGGAGTTCCGCCACACCTCCACCTTTGCCAAACGCATCCTGCGCGACCGCAAGCCCACCCTGAGTGCCGATAAGGAGGTGCCCATCATCCACGGCCGCCGCAAGAGTTGGAAACGCCGCGACCTGGACGAGTCCACCAACCAGGAACCCAAGGATAACCAAGACTAAGAAACATAAGACAAGAAAGACAAAAATAATCCCCGTCAGCGGAAAAGATGATTGTCTTTTTTGTCTTTCTTGTGTTCTGAATCCTGAGCAATGACGACAAGGGAACATATCAACGAGTACTTCAACGGACGGCCTTTCGCATTGTTGTGTGCTTTGGCACTCATGGCGATGTCGGCTGTTGCTCTGTCGTCGGGACTCCAACCGCCCACTGGCCAAAGCCCGGGCATCTTTTTCTCCCTCAAGGATGAACTCATCGAGCGCGGACCGTTATCGGTAGTCATCAATGTGCTGAGCCTGTTGGCTACCGGCGGCATCATGCTGGCAGTGAACAAGGTATATAGCTTTGTGCGCTCGGTTACCCACATGCTTGTCTCGGCGTTCTTCCTGCTGCAACTGGCCAACCCGTTGGGGCTGGCTTCCTTCAACGCGGGAACACTGCTGTGCCTTGTTACCGCCAACTCAATATTGCCGCTGTTTGCCTCTTATCAGGACCGCCACTCCCAGCGCAGCATATTCCTGATTTTTGCCATCATTGCCGCGGGCAGCATGTTCCACTATGCCTTCCTGGCTCTTATTCCCGCCTTTTGTCTGGGATTTCTCTATATGGGGGTGTTTAACATCAAGGGATTGCTGGCAATGCTTTTTGGACTGGTGACACCGTTCTGGATTGTCCTCGGGCTGGGTATCGTGTCACTCGATGACTTCAACCCGCCCCAGGCCGCCGGCATATGGCACCTCATCGGGCAGCCGCAAATCAACCGCTTGCTCCTGCTGGCCCTGGCAACAGCCACGACAGGCATCATCCTTGCCGTGTCCAACCTGTTCACCATCATCAACTACAGGATGCAGACACGCGTCTATAATTACTTTTTAGTGGTTTTACTGGTGGCCACGGTTATAGCCCTGTGTGTCAACTATCGTGATGTAGTGGTTTATCTGCCCCTGCTCAACCTCACTGTCGCCGTGCAGATTGCCCACGCCCACACCGTCAAGACCACTTTCCACAACCGTTATGTCCTGCTCCTGCTCTTTATCGCGGCATGCGTGGGATTTGGCGTTACCAACCTGTTGCTGCCATGAAAATCATTGTCGATAGCCACATTCCCAACATCCAGGGCACCATCGAGCCGCGCGCCGAAGTCCTGTACCTGGAACCTGGCGACATCACCCGCGATGCCGTCAATGATGCCGATGCTTTGGTTGTGCGCACACGCACACGCTGCGACGCCACCTTGCTCGACAGCAGCCGCGTCAAGTTCATCGGCTCGGCGACCATCGGCACCGACCACATCGACCTGGACTACTGCGCCAGCCGCGGCATCACCGTGCGCAACGCCCCGGGCTGCAACGCTCCCGCTGTGGCACAATGGGTATTTGCCGCCATCAACGCATGGATGGAGCAACGCCGCATCACATCAACCCAGGGGCTCACCCTGGGCATCGTCGGCGTGGGGCACATCGGCTCCATTGTCGCACGCTGGGGCCGCCAACTCGGCTTCACCGTACTGCTCAATGACCCGCCCAGGCAAGACAGCGAATGCTCGTCAAACGAACAATTCCTGTCGCTTGACGAGTTGCAGCGCCGTTGCGACATCATCACCTTCCACACCCCGCTCACCCGTGACGGCCAGTGGCCCACATGGCACCTGTGTGACCGGGCGTTTCTCGACGGGCTGACCCGTTGCCGCCTGATTATCGATGCCGCCCGCGGTGCCATCGCCGACAATGCCGCCCTGCTCGGCTGGCACGGTGATGTGGCCCTCGACTGCTGGGAAAACGAGCCCAACATATCCCGTCCCCTACTGGAAAAAGCCATCGTGGCGACCCCTCACATCGCGGGCTACAGCCTGCAGGGCAAACAGCGCGGCACCGCCATGATGCTCGAGGCATTGAACGACCTCTACGGCTGGGATATCCCCGTCCCCGTGATTGACGCCCCCGCTACCGGTGCCCAAGATGTCACCCTCGCCGGCATCGCCGCCAGTTACGACATCATGGCCGACACTGCCCACCTCAAGGCCGACGCCGCCGCCTTTGAGTCCCTGCGCAACCACTACCCCCACCGCCCCGAATACCAGGCTTTAGTTTCCAGTTAATAATTCCTTTTAGGATAGGGGTCCCACACAATTATCAAGAAAAAAATCTGCTATTGATTGTTGATACGCTGTGACATCAACTGTAGTATTGTTGGCGTTTAAGCCATAGTTTAAAGAGGGAATCATTAAAAGAGACTTCGTCTTCGTTCACTTCAATCAAGTCACGCTTCACAAGCGATTTCTTGATGGCTTGAATGTTGGCCGAGGATTCAAGTCGATATTTCTTGATAATCTCCTTGCGGCTTTGGCCTCTTGTTACTCCATCGGCCACCGCTCGCAGGAAATTCAATTGCAGTTCGGTGAGTTGCTCCACTTCTCGCTGGAAAAACACCTTGTTCTGCTCCAACAAATCGTTGATGGCTTCTTCAACATCGGCGTCAACGACTGTGTCGCTCGATTTGTACCAGACCACCCATGAGAGCTGTTGAACATAAGATGACAGGTTATCGGTGGCTTCACAGATTCGTGCTGCTTGCTGTGGATTGATGCTTTTTCCAGTCTCACAAAACTTATCACAAATGAACGATATCCATTCCTCGGTTGGTATTTTCTTCAAGAACAACAAGTCGCCAAACTTAAAGAACGGCATACTCTTGTCGTTGAAGATATTCTCCAACAGATGCTTCTTGCTGCCGAACATACAATAGGTCACATGCTGCTGGTGTTGCCACACCGAGCGCAGTCTCTTTTGAAAAGTGACCGAATCGGTAAATTTAGCCATCTGCTGAAACTCGTCCAAACAAACTAACAGATGTATGCCGCGTTTTTGGGCAATTTTCTCGGGCAACTGCAAGACATCGAGAATTGTGTCATCCTTCTTATCCCATTCAAACGAGATGGAGAAATCGGTCATCGGGTCGGCACCTGGAAATAAAAAAGAAAAAAAACTTGTTTTGCTTTGTTCTTCACTCGGCTAACACTATCTTTGTAGCACTGAAATAATAACATCTTATTAATCACAAACTAATAACTATCACAATGAAGGACTTAAAAGGAACCAAGACCGAAAAGAACCTGATGGAAGCCTTTGCCGGCGAGTCACAGGCACGCAACAAGTACACCTACTACGCCTCCAAGGCCAAGAAAGACGGCTATGTGCAAATCGCTGCCATCTTTGAAGAGACTGCCAACCAGGAGAAAGAGCATGCCAAACTGTGGTTCAAGCACCTGCAGGGCGGTGCCGTGAAGGGTACCATCGAGAACCTGGAGGATGCCGCAGCCGGCGAGAACTTTGAGTGGACCGACATGTACAAGCGCATGGCCGAGGAAGCCCGCGAGGAGGGTTTCATCGAAATCGCCGAGCAGATGGAGGGCGTTGCCGCCATCGAGAAACTGCACGAGGAGCGCTACCTGAAACTGTTGAACAACATCAAGCAGGACATCGTGTTCTCGCGCGACGGTGACACCATCTGGCAGTGCAGCAACTGCGGCCATGTGGTTATCGGCAAGAAGGCCCCCGAGATGTGCCCCGTGTGCAACCACCCGCGCGCCTACTTCCAGATCAAGGCCGAGAACTATTGATATTCCCGACCTGCACAAGACAAAAAAAAAGAAGGAGCCACGATGCTCCTTCTTTTTTGGTCCTTATCAAGTATTGTTTACTTGCCCAACTCGTCGATTTGACGCTTGGCCCACTCTTTAGCCATGCGGACTGCCTCGTCGGCCATCTCATTGAACAAGGTATCCATCTCATCAGGGACTTCAATGCCCATGATGCTGTCGGGCAACACATTGGGGGCTACAGCCTCTTCCTCCTGGTCGGCATCACCTGGACTGGCCGGTGAAGGGATAATGGCGTTTTTAGCCTCATAGTCATCCAGCATCTTGGCCCACAAGGCCTCGAGGTCTTCCTCATTAAAGGTGAACACATGGCCAAAGATACCCAGGGAAACCATCTTATCCTTGGCATCACCGACGCTGATGGTGCCCACCGAACATACCATATAGTTGTTCACATCCAGGTACTGAGAGATGGCCATATCGGTACCGTTGCCAGTAATCTGGGCTACAATCTTGCCGATGATATCACCCACCACCCCGCCGAAGCCCTCGGAGCCAGTGATTGAATTCAGGTTCTCTTGCACCTTGTCGCCCACCCAGTGCTTGGTCACCTCCTGGATGGCCTCCTCATGGGCCTTGCGGTCGGGACAGGTGAACACCATCGTACCGAACAGTACCGCTAAAATCAGTCCGGCAAGGAGCCATGGGGTGCAACCGCGTTTCTTAACGGGCTTGGCAGCCGGCATCTGAGGCGGCGTCTGATAGGCCTGGCGATAGGTTTGTTGACCAGGCTGGGGCGGGTTGTAGCGTTGCCCCGTTACCGCCTGATTCTCGGCAGCCCGTGATGCCTGTTGCGCGGCCTCAAACTCGGCACGCTGCAGTACAGCCGTCAACTCGGGGACATCACCGGCTTGCATCCAGTCGGCCATGCCCTGTGCCCACACTTCGCTCTCGGGGGTAATGCCTTGCTGCCCCAATTCTTCGACGGTAAACGGACCCTCTTGCTTTCCGTTTCTGATCAGATGAAATTCCATATTCTGTTCTTTATTGATAATTAATCAATTACACATTATCTATTCCTAAAAAGGAGCATACAAAAATCATACCAACTGCGCTAAACAGGTTGACTAGCCAAATGTGCGCTTGAGCCAGATGCTCATGAAGCGGTCATAGACGATGTAACCCCGCGGCGTGCGATAGACGATTTCCTTCTCGGTCAAGCCCCTCAATGCCGACTGCACGACACTGGCCGAGGGCAGATTGTGCTCCCTGATGAAACGCCCACCCGTCGGCTCGGTAACAATGCCATCGCTGGCGATAGCCTTGAGCAGGTTGAACTGGTTGGACGACAGGAACTGCGCCAGACTCTCATACTGGGGCGACTTGGAATCGACCACATGGACAATCTCGCGATTCACATCCTTCATCGACTTGACATGCAGGCAGTTGTCATAGAGGCGATTGAGCACGCTCTGGATATACCAGGTGTGGCCATCAAAACAGTCATACAGCCCACTGAAAGCGTCATGGTCCAGGCTGCCGCGTTTTTTCTCAAAGAAACGATTGGCAAAGTTGTAGTAGACCTCCTTGTCGAGCGGACTGAGGTCCATCATCTCGGTGCTCTGGAAGAAAGGACGCTGCGGCGAGCCAAACATCTCGGCCATCAAGCGGAACTTGCTGCCCGCAAAGATGAAATGTACACCAGTGGCAAACTGGATGTGGGAGCGCAGCAAGGCCTCGGTACCCGTTTCGGGGTAGTTGGCTATCTGCTGGAACTCGTCGATGGCAATATAAATCTCACGGCGGCTGCTTGACAAGAGGTCAAAAATCTGCTGGATGGTCAACTGCGAGCGCGATGGCTCCACGGTGATAGACATCTTGGGCATGCCCGTGAAGGGGTCATTGGTAAAGACTGGACGCAGACTGCTCAACACACTGGCGGTCTTCTGGAGAAACGACTTTTCTTTCCTGGCAAAACCATTGAAGACCACGGCACCGAACATCTCGGTAAAATCCTGCAGATTCTTAGTAGCAAAGATGTCCAGATAAAGGCATATGGCATGCTTGTTCTGTTGCTCAATCTGGTAAAAGAGGTTCTTAATAAGACCAGTTTTACCTATTCTGCGCGGAGAAACAAGGGTAATATTACGCCCGTTCTCAAAGTGGTTGAGCATCAAGTCAGTCTCCCGCTGGCGGTCGCAGAAGTACTCAGGGCTCACATACCCCTGATTTACAAAAGGATTCTTGATTTTTATTGCCTGCTTCTTTGCCATAAATCGTTATCAGTAATCGATTATTAAATTTTAATAATGCAAATTACATAATTATTTTTGGATTACGCAAATATTTCAGGCATTTTTTTGAAGTGTCCGGCGCGCCAGACTCTTGTCACTTGGCGTTGATGAAGTCCTGGAAGGCCTGCTTGTAACTGTCGCCGATGGGTATATAGACATCGCCAAAGACGATGCGATTGCGTTCAATCTCGCGGATTTTGCTCTTCTGCACGATAAACGAGCGGTGCACCCTGATGAAGCGCGAGGCAGGCAGCATCTGCTCGATGGCCTTCATGTTCATCAGCGACAGGATGGGATGCGGTGACTGCTCGGTGTAGATTTTCACATAGTCCTTCAGTCCCTCGATGTAGCGGATGTCGTCCAGGTCAATCTGCAGCAGTTTGTACTCGCTCTTGACAAAGATGCTGCGCGGTTCCTCCTCGGGGGCGGGTGCGGGGGCCTGGGTCTGCTGCTCGGTCTGCTGCACGAGTTGGAACCACTGCAGGGCCTTGTTGCTCGCCTCGAGGAAGTCGGCGTAACTAATGGGCTTCAACAGATAGTCCAGCGCATTGACGCGGAAGCCGTCAACGGCATACTGGTCGAAGGCCGTAGTGAACACGATGCGCGTGTTCTCGGGCACCATCTTGCTTAATTCCAGGCCGTTCAGCTCGGGCATCTGGATATCGAGGAAGAGCAGGTCGACAGGTTCCTCGACAATGCCATGCAGGGCATCGGTGGCGTTGCTGTACTTGCCGCACAGTTCCAGAAACGGTATTTTGTTCACATAACTTGCCAGCAACTCCACTGCCAGCGGCTCGTCATCGACTATGGCACACTTGATGATCATGATTCTTCTTTCTTGATGATGATTTTGGAATAATAATGTTTCCCGTCCTCGGTCTTGCCCTTTTCCCAAGTATAACGGTCGGGGTAGATGAGTTCAAGACGGCGGCCCACCTGCTCCAGGCCGATGCCCGAGCCGCTCTTGTCGTTCTCACGCTTGGGGTAGCAGGTGTTGATGATTTCGCAGGTGATGTCTCCGTTCACCTGATTCAGGTCAATTTTGATTTCGCCGGAGCCCTGTGGCGAGATGCCGTGCTTGAAGGCATTCTCGATGAGCGAGATGAAGATGAGGGGTGCCACGGGGGTGGAGTCGTTGGGTGCGACATTCAGGTTGGCGGCAATCTTTACATTGTCGGTCACGCGGATTTTCATCAACTCGATGTAGTTGCGCATAAAGTCCACCTCCTTGCACAGCGGCACGAAGTCCTGCTGGTTCTCGTAGAGCACATGGCGCAGCAGTCTGCTCAACTCGCCCACGGCGGTCTGTGCCTTTTCCTGGTCAAAGGCGATGAGGGCATAGATGTTGTTGAGCGTGTTGAGCAGGAAATGGGGATTCAACTGGTTGCGCAGGTTGCTCAGTTCGGCCTCGGCGCGTGCCGCCTCGGCCTCCTTACGGACCTCCTCGATGTGCTGCCAGCGCTGATACATGCGCACAGCCACAGCCAGAGCGACACACAGCACCAGCCACACGACAAGATAGAAGTAACGCGCCATGCGCAACGGGCGCTTACCCGGCGAATTGGAAACCTTTCTGGCCAAATCGGGCAGCCATTGCTGGCACATCAGGTGCCACACATCGATGAAGAGCAGGCACAGCACCAATGCAAGCAGATTGATGACAAGAAAACTCTTCCAGTCCCTCTTCTTAATCATGAAACGGGGCACTACCCACACATAGTTCAGATAGAATATGAACATACATGCCAATGGTCCTGCCTGGCCCCTGACGAACCGGTTCCATACCATCGCCCATGTATCTTCAGAACTATGGAAAAACAGGGGGGCAATGATAACTACCGCCCAGCACAGCAGGTGCAGAACCAGATAGCGGTATCCTGTCTTTTTTGTATCAAGTCCGTTATTCATGTCCACAACATTTTTTACATATCGCAAAGATAATCAACGATTCACGACCTCACAAATATTATCGACAAAAAAAGAGCTTTGTCTCGACGAATCACAAAAAAACTCACGGCAGACGGCGTGAGGCCAGTCTGCCATGAGATGATAAAAAATGAAAACAGGTTATTATTTCAATCGCTCCTTCTCGCTGCTGCCGGCACCGGTGCCCTTGTACTTGCTTTGTGCAGTGTTGAACTTGTAACGCACGGTGAATTCCACCTCGCGAGTGTCACGGTGCTGGCTTTGCCGCATGGTGCGCAAGCCGTACTGCAACTTAACGTTTTCTTGGGCATTGAGTAGGTTGTAACCAGTTATACTGACGGACAGGCGGTCCTTCAAGAATGTCTTGGTGGCTCCCATGCTCAGCAGATAGTTGGGCTTGGTAAGGGTGACGTTCTGCATGTCGCCACGACTCGTGAAATCAAAATTGACATTGGCCGTCAGGCTCTGCAGAATCTGGAAATTGTTGTTGAACTGCACGAGGTAGATGGGGCTCTTGGGTGAGATGAAGCCAATGGGTGAAGGAATCTTGATCCAATCCTTGATCATGCCCAAGGTGAGTGACGGCTGATAGAAGTCCCATCGAGGCGAGAGCGTGAGCATCACGCGCATGGCATCCTCATGATCCACATTCTCATTGCTCATCAACGTGGTGGCCTCGCTGCCGGGAATCTCATGCGCTACATTGACGATCACGTCGCGGTCATGCTTGTAGCCCACCATCAGATTCACCCACTTGTAGATGGCCATGAACGACACTTCGTTGTTGATGGTGGGTTTGAGCAGAGGATTGCCGCTATCCCAAGTGAAGCGGTTGGCATAGGTGACGCTGCCACGCAGTTGCCAGTAGTTGGGGCGCTTGATCTTCATCCCATAGTTGAGCATCAACTGCACTTGGCCAGCCCGCGCCGTGAGCCCCACGCTGGGGAAGAAGTGGTGGTAATTGCGGCTCTGCTCGGCCATGAGCACGCCCTGGCTGTAGTAGTCGCTGGATACATTCTCGTTGCGCAGTCCCGCCTTCAACTGGCCAAAGGGCAACGGATGGGCATACTCGGCAAAGAAGATGTAGTTGCGCTCTTTCTGCTCGGTGTAGGACGTGGGGACGACCTGCTCGGGGTTGATATAGTCGTCGTTGCGGCGTGTGTTGTCATACTCGGTGCCCACTTGCAGGTTACCGCCCCACAGCGACCACGACAGGACGAGTTTGGCCGCCCACAACTGGTTGCGCACGATGCTGGTGCTGGTCACCGTGCGGCTTTCCCACTGCTGGCTCACCTCGTCATTGAACTGGCTCTTGCGGTCCTTGTAGAAGACGTAATCGGTGTTGAAGTCGATTGAGGTGTTTCCCACACGGCCATTGTAGTAGGCATTGAGGGTGTGGGGCATGTTGGACTTGGTATTCATGTGGATACCATTCTCGAGGTGGTCATAGAAAGCGCCATTGGCCATCACGTCGGCTATGAAGGTGCCGCGAGTGCGCTGCAGGAAATAGGCCTTGGTGTCATACCTACATCCCATCGAGTGCCGGTCGTTGAAGATGTAGTTCACGCCCGCCGAGGTGTAAATCGAGTTAAAGTGGCTCTTGATGTCGGAATGCTCATTCATGCGCCATGTGGTGTCGGCTTGCACATCAAAGACAAAGTCGTCATTCTCCAGGTACCTGTCATCGTTATACCACACGCTTCCGAAAACATCCAGCCCCCGATGGCGGTAGTTCCAGTTCAGGCCCAACGCCAGGTCGGAACCCTCACCCAGGTAGTAACTGGCCTGGGAGTTGAAACTGAAGCCCTCGCCCTGCGGGCGCTTGGTCTTGATGAGGATGACTGACTCGACTGTCGCGTCATACTTGGCCCCAGGGCTGGTGATCAGTTCCACGCTCTGGATGTCCTCGCTGCTGATCTGGTCCAGTTCGGTTTGGTTTTGGAGTTTGCGGCCATTGATGTAGATGAGCGGCGTGCCCTTGCCGAAGACCTCGATGCCGTCCTTTTTCTTCTGCACACCCGGCAGGTTCTCGAGCACGGCCTTGGCGGTGCCCACCTTGCTCAACAGCGTGTTTTCCACTTCGGTCTTGAGGCCCTCGGTGGTCAGTTTGAAAGCGGGGCGCTGGCCCTTGACTACGACCTCGCCCAGCATGGCCGTTTCAGGCTCCAGCGTGATAGTGCCCATGTCGGCATTCTTGCCGACCAGCACCCGTGGCTTGTATCCCAGACAGGAAATCTTGATGATTGAGTTAACGGACTGCCCGACAAGGGCAAAGCGGCCGTCGCTATCGGTCGTCGTTCCTGCCACAAAAGCGCTGTCGCAGGCATTGAGCAGCACCACATTCGCAAACGGGACAGGCGCCTGTGTTTCATCGACTACACGGCCTGTAAATGTCTCGGCTGCAACGGTCATCACGACCAACAGTGCCATCATTAGTGTCAAAAAGTATCTTCTCATTTGTCTATAGGTTTTATTGGATTTTCATTTCATCGGCAGCAACACTATCCTACCGTTTTCCCTATAGACACACACTAAAGGGTGAAAAGTTGCACCCCACAACTGTTTTTCTTCACTTTCACCCTTTAGTGTGTTAAAATGGCCGCGGCAGAGCCGCGACACGGGGAACCAGCCTCCTTGTTGCCGTGGCCCTGGCCCGGTTCCCTGTGCCATGGCTGTTGGTGTTATACTGTAAAAACCTGGGAAAGCCCATCGGGGTCCATTTGGCCAATGGCTTGGTGTAGCAGCACGAGGTAGAAACGGGGCAGGCATTGCACAGGCGGGTGCTGTTCTATATAGCGCTCTATCTTGCGGCGGGCAGTCTGCCGCAACTGACCGTCGTCACAAGGCACGAGCCGCTCCCTCTCGATGAAGGCAATCTGCCAGAACGCCATATAGCCGATAACATACCGCTCAACGGCCTCCTCCAGCGGTTCATCATTGACGAGTTGATCAATGGTGAAGCGTTCACTATCACTCAGGGCGACAACGGCCCAAGGCAGGTCAATGTATTTCATCTTCTGTTTCATAATCGGTTTTTCTCGTCATTGCCGGCACCAGTGCCCTTGTACTTGCTTCGTGTCCAGTTGAAGTGGTAACGCACAGTAAACTCGGCATAGCGGGTCTCGTTGGTGCGGTGTTGCCACAGGGTCAACTTACCGAAATGAACCAGTACATCGGGATTATTGCGATGCAGCAGGTCGTGCCCTGCCACCTTGATGGAAAGACGGTCGTTAAAAAATGATTTACTCAAGCTAACATAAAGGTCTATTTGGTCACTCACGGCGCTGATATTCTCGCTGTCGCCCTTTCCTTGCCAGTCAAGGCTGAACGACCCTGTCCAAGAGGGCGAAATCTTGAAATTGTTGTTCCACTGGAGCATAAGGATGGGCTTTGAGGGGCTATAAGTACCATTAGGCATGGGTATCTTCATCCAATCCTTCACGATGGAGAACGTCAGTTGCGGATGCCAGATGCCTAACTGCGGTGCTGCGGTAATGCTGGCGCTCAATATGTCCTTCTTATCAATATTCTCCTGGACGATAAGCGTTGTCGCCTCATGCCCTTCGACCTGGCGGCCCATTTGCACGACCACATCATTGAGGTGGGAATAACTCAAGTTAAACGAGAAGTATTTCCATGTAGCATCCAGCGAAACGTCATTGATGATGGTGGACTTCAAGTAAGGATTGCCCGATTGCCAGGTGAAGCGGTTTGAGTAATAGGTCTTATTACTCAGTTCAAAGTAGGTGGGACGGCGGATCTTCATCGCATAACCGATCATTCCCTTGACATTACCCACTTGGGTCGAAAGCGACAGGCTGGGGAACAAGTGGTGGAAATGGCGACTTTGCCCATTGATGCGTACGCCCTGGCTGTAATAGTCGGTGCTCACATACTCGTTGCGCAGGCCGCCATTGATATGTCCGATAGGGGTTAAACGGCTATACTCTAAAAAGGCACTATAGTTCTGTTCCTTGACCTCGGTCAAACTCGTCGGGAGGATTTGCTCGGGATTGATGTAATCGTCATTACGGTAGGTATAACCCAACTCGCTGCCCACCGACAGGTTCCCGCCCCACAGGGGCCACGATAGCACGAGTTTGCCAGCAAACAGCTCATTGCGCACCATGTTCAGGCTGGTCACCGTTCGGTCTTCCATCTCTTGGCTCTCCTCCAAGTTCCATTCGGTGGCACGCGTCTTGGTGAAATAGTAGTCGGCATTGAAGTCAATGCTGGTCTTGCCCACCTCGCCATCATAATAGAGATTGAGCGAGTGAGGCATATTGTGCTTGGTCCTTTCCCTGTTCTGGGTCTCCAGATTGTCATAGAAGTTGCCGTTGGCAGTCACATCTGCTGCAAAGAAGCCTCGGTCATCGTCCTTGAGACGGTTACTGGACTGATACTGGATGCCCATCGAGTGCTTGTCATTGAACTGATAATTGGCTCCCAAAACTATGCGCAGGATGTTATAATTGCCCTTACTGCGTCCATGATTGTCCTGATGCCAGACGGTGTCGGCAACGACATCTTGAGTGATGCGGTATTTCTGTAACCAGCCGTTTTCAAAGTCGCTCACGGTACCGAACACGTCAAGACCGTTGTGACGATAATTCCACAAAAAAGCGCTATAGGTGCGCGACATCTCACCTTGAAAAAAACTGCTGCGCAGGTGTCCACCCCAACCCTCACCCTGCGGCTTGCGGGTCTTGATGCGGATGACACTCTGCACCGAGGCATCATACTTTGCCCCGGGACTTGTAATCACCTCGACGCTAACGATGTCCTCAGACTTCAACTCGTTGAGTTCGCTTGCATCACGCAACAAGCGATTGTTAATGTATATGAGCGGCTTGCCTTTGCCGAAGACCTCCAGCCCGTCGGCCTTGCGCTGCACGCCAGGCACGTTGCGCAACACATCCTCGGCAGTGCCCAATTTACTCAGTATAGAGCCCTCAACTGTCGTGAGCAGGCCCTCTTTGCCCAGCTTGTGAGCTGGACGCTGCCCCTGGACAAGCACCTCTCCAAGCATCGCCACATCAGGCTCCATGACGATGTCGCCCACGTTGCCTGAATGCACATTGACGCACCTTGTGGTATAACCCACGCTCGAAACTTTTATAATACCATCAACACCCTCAATGTTGAGAACAAAAGAGCCGTCATAGGCAGTTACCGTGCCTTGCACGAAAGTTGAATCCACACGATTCAACAGCACCACGTTGGCATAGGCCATCGGCTCCTGTTTCTCATCAAGCACGCGGCCCGTAATTGGCGTTGCCGTTGCAGCAAGCGACACGAGCAATGATACCATCATCACAATCATTCTTTCAATCATCATCTTTTTTTTCTTGATTAGTTTGTCGAGGGCAAAATTATCGTGACGACCCTCAATAGTGACACGCACAAAAGGGTGAAAAGTTGCAACCTTGAGCATACGGAAGTGCATTTTCACACTTTAGGGTGTTAAATTGTCTTGACATGAGTGATGCTGTCTTAACGATAATACTATTTAAGGTTAATCACTTGCGATAATGGTGCTGTTTTGATACTTTTGCATCAATAAAACTAAAGACAACTATGGCAAGAATACAGGACTTCTTCACGCTAGCCAACCATGTTGAGGGTGTGGATGACGAGCGCTACCGACACCTCGAACCAATGATACGAGCCATTGACGCGATGGCCAATGCAACCTACCAGAGCATCTATGTGATCGATTACTTCAGGCAGGGCTTCCTGCATGTGGCTAGCAATCCGCTGTTCCTTTGCGGCCATACCGCCCAAGAGGTGCAGCAGATGGGATACCACTTCTACATCGACCATGTCCCTAGCGAGGAGCAACTGATGCTTACCGAAATTAACGAGGTGGGCTTCAAGCGCTTCAACGACACACCCCTTGAGGAGCGCAGCAGCTGCTTTATGAGCTATGACTTTCACATAGTTAATAGCGATGGGCGTTATCTGGTGAACCACAAGATCACGCCGTTTGCCCTCGGTCCTGACGGGCGCGCCTGGCTGGCGATGTGTGTTGTGTCGCTTTCGCCCCACACCACGGCTGGCCATGTTGAGTTCCGCAAGAAGGGGCAACCCCATTATTGGGCATATGACTTCAAGGCCCACAGTTGGCAGGAGCACAATGCAGTCACTCTGCGCCCCCAGGAAAAACAGGTGCTCATCCTGTCGGCTCAGGGTTATACCGTGCCCCAGATAGCTGGCAAGATGTGTCGTGCGCTCGACACGGTCAAGACCTACAAGCGTGCACTATTTGAGCGATTGGGAGTCCGTAGCATCACCGAGGCGCTTACTGTCGCCACCAACCAAGGACTATTATAGTTAGTGACCCGGTATAAAGAAAGGCGTCAGGTGAGCATTGGCTACCTGACGCCTTTCTTTATCTATTGCCTAATGGCTATTTCACTTGACTTCCTTGACCAGGTAAATCATGGTGGGGAAGTGGTCGCTGTAACCGTTCAGGAAGACACCACCCGAGAAGGTGCGCAGGGGATAACCCTGACGGTCGCCCTCGTTGCTGCGCAAGAACTTGCGGTTGAGCACCTCGGCACGGGAGAAGGTCAAGGTGGGCTTGTCCTTGCTATCGTAGTGACGCAGGAAGTAGTCGGTGAAGACAATCTGATCAAACAGGTTCCAGTTGCCA
>Ga0310695_10001779_pt1 | contig 48584 bp, 41 predicted proteins | sample RumenRJG_04DNA_FD_203882 | JGI IMG/M metagenome (GOLD analysis project Ga0310695, IMG submission 203882) | Bovine rumen microbial communities from Lethbridge, Alberta, Canada - RJG_04 (v2) (version 2) | ecosystem: Host-associated > Mammals > Digestive system > Stomach > Rumen | place: Canada... | reverse complement strand
AGATTGCAGTGCTCCCGGGCGACGGTATCGGTCCGGAAGTGATGAAAGAAGCTGTCCGCGTGTTGGACGTCGTTTCCAAGAAGTTCGGTTTCGACGTGAACGCCGAATGGGCAAATGTCGGTGGTGCCGCCTATGACGAAAGCGGTTCTCCGCTTCCAGAAAGCACCCTCAAGCTCGGTGAAGCTTCTGACTGTATTCTTTTCGGTTCCGTGGGTGGCCCGAAGTGGGAACACCTTCCGCCGAACCTCCAGCCGGAACGCGGCGCGCTTCTGCCGCTCCGCAAGCACTTCAAGCTTTTCTGCAACCTCCGCCCGGCCCGCGTCTACAAGGAACTCGCAGGCGCATGCCCGCTCCGCGCTGACATCGTTGGCGACGGTTTCAACATCCTCACCGTCCGCGAACTGACGGGTGACGTTTACTTTGGCCAGCCGAAGGGCCGCGAAGGCGTTCCGGGTTCCAAGGAAGAAATCGGCTTCGACACCATGAAGTACAGCCGCTACGAAGTCGAACGCATTGCCCGCTTCGCTTTCGACGCCGCTATGCTCCGCAACAAGAAGGTCGCTTCTATCGATAAGGCCAACGTGCTCACCACGAGCGTTCTCTGGCGCGAAGTCGTGAACGAAGTCATCAAGGACTATCCGGAACTCACTCTCGAACACCTCTACGTGGACAACGCTGCTATGCAGCTCCTCAAGCGCCCGCGTGAATTCGACGTGCTCCTCTGCCCGAACCTCTTCGGCGACATCCTCACCGACGAATGCGCAATGCTCACCGGTTCCATGGGTCTCCTCCCGTCCGCTTCTATCGCCGAAGGTTCCTTCGGTCTCTATGAACCGGCAGGTGGCTCCGCTCCGGATATCGCTGGCAAGGGTATTGCAAACCCGCTCGCACAGATCCTCTCCGTGGCCCTCATGCTCCGCTACACCTTCAAGGAAGAAGAAGCAGCAAAGGCTATCGAAGCTGCTTGCGAAAAGGTCATCGCTCAGGGCTACCGCACTGGTGATATCTACCAGGAAGGCTGCACCAAGGTCGGCACGACTGGTATGGGCGACGCTATTATAGCCGCACTTGCCTAAGTGTAACTAAGAACCTACGACAGGCAAGTGCTCTCGCTTAATCGCAAGGCACTCGCTTAAATTGCAAAAGATTTGCCACTGGTTTATCGCCAGTGGCTTTCTTTATACAAAACGGCTCCCCGAAGGGAGCCTACTTTTTATGAACGAAGTTCCATCAATTAATCTTGAGCGCCATTATCATCAGGAACGCCGACATCTGGCGATAAATGGTCCCTGCAAGCCTTCAATTCGATATCGTAGAGCGTTTGCTTATCAAACGTCGTGCTAGAAGAAGCGATGTTCAAGTAAGCATCAGCAGAGCAGTAGTGGATACCGTTGAAATCGGCAAAGTTCTTGGAAACGCATTCAATATGCGACATCGGATAAATCGAGTATTTCATATTGACATAACGGCCATCTTCCGGGTCTGGGAAAAGAAGCTTTTTCATGGGAATCGAATCGCCCTTAATATCTTCATCCTTATAGAAATAGCTCCATTCATCATCGTCCATGGTAAAGCTACATTTCGTCAGCACATTAAAAGTGACTTTTTCGAAACTGCCGCCATCGACAGCGGCCTTGCAAGCTTTCTGAACGGAATTGAAGAACTCTTCGCGGGAATTAGTCGCAAAGAAGTTCTTCTGAGTCGTAGTCGTAACCTCGACAACGGTATTTCCATCGCTATCGCAGGTACGCCCGCCAGCAAAGACTCCATCATCAGATTTATAAGTAGCTTCAGGATCAATGCTGCACATCATGCTTGTCATGCTGCCCGTGTACCGGATAGAATCACGAATAACGAGATCTTTGCCGCTAATTTCATAGACGGTCGTAATTTTTGCATTATTCTTGCTATCGCTACCCTTATACGAAACGGTCCAGGCATCATCCGTTGCAACAAAAGAGCAAGGTTTTGCTTCTTCAACTGAAGAACTCGAAGGAGTTTCGGCAACGCTCGAAGAGCTTGTTACATCAGAACTAGATGCCGGAGAGGACTTAACAGAACTTGAAGATTCCGGATCGCTCGGATTTTCAGGCCCGTTCGGAGAAGAACTTTCGCCACATGCCATAAAGCACACAGCCATAGATATCGAAAGGCCAAGACCGATCTTTTTATAATTCATATAAAACTCCTTTATGTTATTTATGTAACATAATATATAAAGTTTATATACAAAAAACAACTATAAAAATAGTGACCGAAGCTCAATATATTAAAGTCATATTCCAAATCGGCTTCAGTCTCATGCATAGATTCAATCACGAATCGCAAGCCTTTTAAATGAGATATAACATCTTCTCGACTCACATTCGTATTTGAGCAAGCTTCACTTGGTGGTAAGCCTTGAGATTGCATATACCCCACCATAAACCTAAAATGTCCACCACTCAATAGAGGAGTTATGGAATCATCGGCAACAAGTTCAAAATGAGTAAACTTTCCCGAATATTCAATACAAAGTCCATTCAAATCACTCAAATTTGCACTTTGGACATGACCTAAAGAATCCTTACCCGCAAAGTAGAGTTCCACATTTCGCCATCCCAGCAATCCTGCGATGAATTCGCAGACTTTCCCCTTTGGCTGCATAGCACCATTGAACGGGGTACTATTACATTGTCAGGATTTACCATATTCGGGACATTCGTCGATCCAGAAATCGGTGATGCATTGTCGGAACATGCCGCAAAGAGAAGCGTTCCGAGAGCAAATAAAGTATAGAACTTTTTATTCATATTAAGCCTCCTCATCTTTTTTTAATTTCCAGGTCATCGGGAACAGCTGCACATTCAAATGGTAAATTTGGTCTGCTTTTTCTGTTTCCGAAGCCATAGCCACAATCTTTTTGCGGAACGCATCGATTTCTTGAGCAATACGTTCGTAACATTCGCGGTTGACCGTAAAAGTCACGCTTGACACGCTGTGATCTTGCGGTTCAAAGCGTTCGATGGATTCATCGGCAAGTTGCAACATTTTGTGCTGCATGGCGTGTACGGCATAGGCCATTCCCTCCTTCGACGCAATCACGTTCTTTTCGGTCTGACAATACGAGCCGTCCGCACCTTTTTTCAGTTTAGCAATCTGACGCATTTCTTTCCAATACGGCATTTTGGCATCATCACCCTTGGCATTGAAAAACAAGCCGCAAGTAAGTCGGTGAAGAAAACCCCGCCAATTTCGCGATGTCAAATTTAAAGATTTTTCGTATATGACACACCCACATAAAAAAACACCCTGCCGCGGGGCAAGGTGCATTCTGAATAAATTTCAGCGAACGAATTAAGCGTTCTTCGTGAAGTCCACGTATGCCTTGAGCACGTCGAGGAAGACTTCGTCCGGAGTGTTGTCGCCAACGATGTGGCTGATGATCTTCGGATCGTACTTTTCGAGAACCTTAGCGGTGGATTCCTTGTAAACCTTGAGACGGTTCTTGATGACGTTTTCGTCAGCGTCGTCCTTACGGCCTTCGATCTTAGCACGGTTGAGGAGACGGGCAACGATCGTAGCTTCGTCCTTGATGTCGAGAACGAAGATGTGCTTCACGTCAACGATCGGCTTGATGAGATCGACCTGGGCAACCGTGCGAGGAATACCGTCGAGGAGGAGGGTATCCTTTTCCGGATTGAGCTTGTTCGTGTTCACGAGACCTTCGACAAAGCGGCCGAAAATTTCAACAGTAGCTTCGTCCGGAACGAGGAGGCCCTTGCTGGAGTAAGAAGCAAGGAGCTTGCCGGATTCGCTAGATGGAGCGATACCACGGAAGATGTCGCCCGTGGAGAGGTGCTTGAGAGCGGTCGTTGCAGCGAGCTTTGCGCCCACAGTGCCCTTGCCAGAACCCGGAGCACCGAAGATAAGAACAGCAGAAATCTGAGACATTTATAACCTCATAGGTTGATTGTTAAAATTTTCACCGCAAATTTAGAAAAATTTAAAGCTACAGGGTATGGGCTCGGTCGCCTACGGCTCCCTTTGGGGTATGAGCAATTGTAATAAGAAATGCCCAAAGCCTTGCAAAGCAAGGCGACCTCATAGCCCATAGCTCTAAGATTTTATTTTCTCACATTTAAAAGAAAGCTTGCCGTTTTCGACGCCCACGGAAATCGTGGAAAAGTCCGTCATCGTTCCGAGCAAAAGCCCTTCGGCGATTTCGTCTTCCACCAGATTCTGGATCGAGCGACGGATCGGACGTGCACCCAGTGAAGAATCGTAATTGTGGTTTACAACAAATTCCTTTGCCTCCTGACTCATTTCCAAGAGGATTCCGCGATCAGAAAGATTCTTCTGCAAGAATCCCATCTGGATGTCCACGACAGAAACGAGGTCGTGCTTGGAAAGCGCACGGAAGACGATCTGCTCGTCCACGCGGTTCAGGAATTCCGGAGAGAACACGCGCTTGACTTCTTCGCGAATGGCGGTTTCCATGCGTTCGTAATCGTCAGTCTCGCCCATCTTGGTAAAGCCCATGCCACTGCTATGGCGGACTTCACGGGCACCGGCGTTACTCGTCATGATGATAATCGTATTCTTGAAGTTGATCTTGCGGCCATAGCTATCGGTCAAGATACCATCGTCCAAAATCTGGAGAAGCAAGTTGTAAATATCCGGATGAGCCTTTTCAATTTCATCGAGCAGCACCACAGAATAAGGATGCTTGCGCACCTTTTCGCTCAGCTGGCCACCGCCATCTTCGAAGCCCACGTATCCCGGAGGCGCACCGATCAAACGGCTCACGCTATGCTTTTCCATGTATTCGCTCATGTCGATACGGATAAGCGAATCTTCACTTCCAAAAAGTTCCTTGCTGAGGACCTTCGCCAATTCGGTCTTACCGACACCCGTCGGACCAAGGAACAAGAAGCTACCCATCGGACGCTTGTTGTTGCGGATGCCTGCACGGCTACGGCGGATGGACTTCACAATCGCATCTACCGCCTGATCCTGGCCAATCACGCGCTGCTTGATTTCGTCACCGAGATGCAAAAGCTTTTTCGCTTCTTCGCCACCGAGCCTGCGGACAGGGATTCCCGTCATCTTGCTGATGACATCGCGAATCACGTTCTCATCGACAATCGGCGTTTCAGAGACCTCGTTCTGAAGCTGCTTTTTGCGTTCAGCAATGCTATTCTGCAATTCTTCTTCGCGGGCGCGGAACTTCGCAGCAGAGGCGTAATCCTGATTGGCGACAGCTTCTTCCTTTTTCTGGAGGCATTCGCCAAGCTCGTCTTCCATGTTCTGCAAGTCCTGCGGAATCTTGATGGAATTCAGGCGTACACGGGCACCAGCTTCATCAAGCACGTCAATCGCCTTGTCCGGCAAGAAGCGCTCGTTGATATAGCGCTCGCCAAGTTCAACAGCAGCTCGCACCGCATCTGGCGTATAACGCACATTATGATGTTGTTCATACTTCGGGCGAAGTCCATCGAGAATCTGGATGGAATCTTCAACCGTCGGCGGATTTACGACAATCGTCTGGAAGCGGCGTTCAAGAGCCGGGTCCTTTTCGATGTACTTGCGGTATTCGTCAAAAGTCGTTGCGCCAATGCACTGGAGTTCACCACGAGCAAGAGCGGGCTTGAATATGTTCGAAGCATCGAGGCTGCCTTCGGAACCGCCTGCGCCCACAATCGTATGGAGTTCATCAATAAAGAGGATCACGGAATTGCCGACGCGCTGGAGTTCCATGATGAGCCCCTTCACGCGTTCTTCGAACTGGCCACGGTACTTTGTACCCGCCACCATTGCGGCAACGTCAAGCGTCACCACGCGCTTGTTCGCGAGCAAATCCGGGATTTTGCGCTGCACAATCTTTTGTGCAAGCCCTTCAATAATTGCAGTCTTGCCCACGCCCGGTTCGCCAATGAGCGCCGGGTTGTTCTTTTTACGACGGCAAAGAATCTGGATCAAACGTTCAATTTCTTCTTCACGACCAATAATCGGGTCGAGCTTGCCTGCGCGAGCCATTGCCGTGAGGTCACGACCGAAATGTTCGAGAATCGGCGTCTTGGAGCGGGACTGCGGAGATGCCTGACGCGTCTGCGTATAACGCTCACGAGGTTCCTCTTCGGGCTGGCCCTCATCCATCGGCTGACCATCAGCCTGATGCTTTATTTGCATCAGCATTTCCTGATAGTTTTCAAACGTCACGTTGTACGTCGAAAGCGTTGCCGCAGCCGGAGAATCAGTCTGTTGCAAAATGGCAAGCATCAAATGTTCAGGACCAATAAACTGAACACCTTCCTCTTTTGCAATCTTAGCCGCATTGTAAAGAACCGCCTTGCACTGTGGAGTAAATGTCAGAAGGCCGCCATGAGCATCACCTCCAACAGTCATCAGACCGCCACTTGTACTCAGCGCACGTTGGATCGTTTCGCTCAAATCCGTCAGATTCACCTTCAAGGCTTTCAATGTTTCAGAAGCAAAGCCCGAATCTTCGCGAACTAAACCAAATAATAAATGTTCAACTGTAACACTATCGCTCCCTAGATTACGGGCCGCAATTCGTGCCGCCTGAAGCGCGGCTTTTGCCTTAGCTGAAAAAATACCGTTAATATCTGCCATAAATTACCTTCCGCCTACTCCGCATTCTGAATAACGCCATTATGCATAATCACACGACGTTTGGCAAACTGCGCAAGCTTTTCATCGTGCGTCACAATCAAGAACGCCTGATGGAACTTTTCGTTGAGTTCACCAAAGAGTTCGTTCAATTTCATCGAATTTGCCTCGTCCAGGTTGCCACTCGGCTCGTCCGCGAATACAAGCGACGGATTGTTCATGAGAGCGCGCGCAATTGCAATTCGCTGACGTTCACCGCCCGAAAGTTCACGCGGCAAATGCTTGAGGCGTTCCTTGAGGCCAACCGTTTCCAAGAGCATCTCGGCGCGTTCACGGCATTCCTTTTCGGGAGTCCCGAGAATGCGGCCCGGCACACAGACATTTTCGAGCGCCGTAAATTCAGTGAGCAAATGATGGAACTGGAAAACAAATCCCACATGCGAACGGTGGTACATATCGCGCTCTTCGCTATTGAACTTGCTAAGCGGCTTTCCCTTAAACAAAATTTCGCCCGAAGTCGGCGTATCGAGCATTCCAACCAAATTCAAGAAAGTCGATTTACCGGAACCCGACGAACCCGTGAGCGCCACAAGCTCGCCCGCGTCCATCGAAAAATTCACGCCCTTAAGGATTTCAAGTTCTTCACCCGTCTCGGAGAAAACACGACGAAGATAGACTGTTTTCAATAGAGGTTCTAATTCCATAATTTGACCTCACCTTTTCTTTCACCTTTTAGGTATGAGCACGGACCTTCGGTCCTTTGGGGTATGGGCTCGTGCCTACGGCACTCTGAGGTAAAAATGTTATATACAAAATCACGAACCTCAAAGCAAAGCGAACTCAAAGGGGCTTTAGCCCCGACCTCATAGCCCATAGCGAGCCTGCGAGCGTTCTTATTCATGTCTAATCGCCCCCACAGGATCCAAACGGCTTGCCTTCCATGCCGGCAAAAGCGTCGCGGACACGCACAAAACAATACCAATCACAAAAATCAAAATCACGTCAATCGCATGCACCGAAATCGGGAAATACGGAATCACGTACACATCGCCCGGAAGCTTGATGAAGTGGTAAGCCTCTTGCAGTTTGCACAAGATAAGTCCAATCGAGCCGCCCACAACGGTACCGCCCACGCCAATGAAACTGCCCATCAACATGAACACGCGCATGACGCCCGCCTTGCTAAAGCCCATACTGCGCAAAATGCCGATTTCCTTCGTCTTGTCAATAACGACCATGATAAGCGAACTGATGATGTTAAACGCCGCCACGAGAATGATCAGGCAAATCACAGCCGCCACAATGAACTTTTCGTAGTTCATCCACTTGAGGAGCGTGATGTTCTTGGACTTCCAATCCATTCCGTAGTACGGATAAGAGAGCCAAGTCGCCATGCTATCAACCGCCCCGCCAGCCTTCCAGTGATCCTTGATGCGGAACTGGATGCCAGTCACGGTGTTCCCCATGCCAAGCAGTTTCTGCAAATCCGAAATGCCGACATACGCAAGGTTCCCATCGTACTCGTAAGTGCCCGTTTCAAAGATGCCGCTCACCACGCACATCATCATCTTCGGGCCGCCCGAACTCATCGCCTCGTCCGGACTCTGGAACGTCTGCAACACGAGTTTGTCACCAACGACAACGCGCAAGCGCGCCGCAAGTCCAGTCCCGAGAATAATTCCCGGACGGAGCTTGCCGCTCATATCTTCCAAACTATCGACGGAGTAACTTCCCCACTTGATGTACTTGTGGATGTCCGTCACGCCCTTGGCTGTAGATGGATCAATGCCGTAAATGACAATGCCGTCGTTCACCTTCTTGGAGCTGATGCCCACCTTGTAAACGATAAATGGCGACGAAGCGACTACATCCGGCACACGAGCGTGGACCTCTTTAGTCAAGCTATCGTACGGACCAATCGGATTGCCATTGTACGCCATCAGTTCAAAGTGAGCATCTTTCCCAATCATCTGGGCCGTGACCTCTTCTTCGAAACCGTTGACCGCCGCAAGCGCCACCACCAGCGCAAACACGCCAATGGAAACACCGAGCATACTGAAAATACCAATAAGCGAAACAAAGAGACTCTTACGTTGAGCCCCCAAGTAACGCCAAGCAATGAGAAGTTCTAACTTACTAATCATAGACGAGAGACGAGAGACGAGAGACGAGAGATTATCGCATTTTAGATTTTTTCAAACCAGAAAGCATTTTTGCGATTTCCTCAGTCTTCGGATCGACGTCATCCAAAGAATCCTTTGAAATGTAGTTTAACAACTGAGCTACTTCTAATTGACTTTGAACTTCCATCAATGAACCATAGCTTATTTCAAGAAAATGTACAACTTCACGGTCCGAAGAACGACTCATACCTTCTGCGATGTTTGAAGTCACAGAAACAGCAGCTCGCCTAATTTGACTTGTTAGAGCAAATTTTTCGTAATCAGGAAAAGTTCTACACAAACGATAAACGTCTAGCAACCATTGCAGAGCTTTCTGATAAACCAATAGTTTTCTATACGCAAACATTCTCTAGATCTTTTCCTATTACGTTCTTTCGTCTCTCGCCTGTAGCCGCGAAGCGACGTTCTCTCGTCTAAACCTCTGGCTTCATCAGCGGGAAGAGCTGCACGTCGCGGATAGTCTGCTGGTTCGTGAGGAGCATAACCATGCGGTCGATGCCAAAGCCCACGCCGCCCGTCGGCGGGAGACCGCTTTCCACAGCGTGCATGAAGTTTTCGTCCATCGGGTGTGTTTCGCCTTCACCACCACGGCCACGGCGCACCTGGTCTTCCAAGAGTTCGCGCTGGCGGATCGGGTCGTTAAGTTCGGTATAAGCGTTACCGAGTTCCCAGCCGTTGGCATACGGTTCGAACTGTTCGATGAGGCCTGCAGTCGTGCGGTGCTTCTTGCAGAGCGGTGTGCTTTCCGTCGGCATGTCCTTGATGATCGTCGGCTGGATGAGCTTGCTTTCAACCGTGAGATCGAAGAGTTCCAAGATGCCACGGCCACGAGTAAATTCACCATCGAGGTGACCACCGAGTTCTTCCATCTTGGCCTTGATTTCGTCGTCGCTCATGTCGTTGACCTTAATGCCACCGAACTTTTCAATGGCTTCGATCATGCTGTAACGCGGCCACGGAGCCTTGAAGTCGATTTCCTTGCCCTGGTAGTTGATCTTGGTCGTACCGTTAGCGGCAATGCAGGCGCGTTCGTAAATGTTTTCGAAGTGCACCATCATGTCGTTGTAGTCGGCGTAGGCTTCGTAGAATTCGAGGCCGGTGAATTCCGGGCTATGCGTACGGTCCATGCCTTCGTTGCGGAAGTTCTTGCAGAACTCGAAAACCTTTTCCATACCGCCGATGATGCAGCGCTTGAGGTAAAGTTCCGGAGCTACGCGCAAGTAGAGCGTCATATCGCAAGCGTTGTGGTGAGTCGTAAACGGACGAGCGTTTGCACCACCGTAAATCGGCTGGAGCGTCGGGGTTTCGACTTCGATGAATCCCTTTTCGATGAGGTATTCGCGGATAGCCTGCATGATCTTGGAACGCTTGATGAAGACTTCCTTCACGTCGTCGTTCAAAGCCATGTCGATATAGCGCTGGCGGTAGCGGGTGTCCACGTCGGCAAATTCGTTGAACACGACCTTGTTGCCGTTTTCGTCGACCTTTTCCTTAGCGACCGGAAGCGGGCGCACAGCCTTCGAAAGCATCGTGACCTTTTCGGCACGCACAGAGTATTCACCGCTCTGCGTTTCGAACATCGTACCATTCACACCGATGAAGTCACCGAGGTCCGTCATCTTCACGATTTCGTAGTTTTCTTCGCCCACTTCGTCACGGGCAACCACAACCTGCAAGCGGCCATAGCGGTCCTTGAGGTGCATAAAGCACATCTTGCCCTTGCGATTGAAACGCACCACGCGGCCGGCAAATGCAACCGGTTCCTTAGAAGCCATCAAGGCATCCTTGTTATCCTTCAAAACCTTGGAATCATGGGTCCTGTTAAACTTGTGCGGATAAGCATCCACACCCATTTCCTTGAACTTGTCGAGCTTAGCCAAGCGAGCCATCACCTGGTCATTCATATCTTGCATTGCCATATTGTATTACCTCGTGAATATATCACGTCTTAAATTTGAACGGGGTAAAGATAGCTTTTTAGTAGACAGTAGGTGGTAGGAAATAGGAAGTTCGCGGCCAGAAAAAAGAACAGACAGGCCCATTTTGCCGGTTTTATGGGACCAAAACGCCATACTCGACCAATTTGGTAACACTAGCAGCGCTACAAAGCCTCCAAATCGGCCAATTTTATTTAATTTATATAGAAAACATGACACCAAAAAGTGATTTTTCCAACTTTTGGTAGCACTTTTTTGTTTTTTTTCGAGGATTTCGACCTCCATAAAGAATCAAAAACAGCCCACAAGCGCGCCGGATTTTTCGCCATTTTGAATAAGCATTCCTTTGCCCCGCAGATAAAAGACTCACCCACGGCCCTCGTATTTAAAGTAAGCTTACATTCCGATTCGAGGGGGATACTTAAACGGAGAAAAGAATATACGGTCAAAACAATGGATTTTTTGGAGTATTTTGCATTTTTGGGAAAGGCAATTCATGTATCAATAGAATGAGGGTAAAATTACAGGACATGAGCAGAACAACTTGTCGAGTCCATAAATCCAGATTAAACAATCAATGTTGATGAAAAAATTTATATTAAAGCAAAAAAATACAGGGATTTATATATGGCAATTGATTTTCATAAAACAAAATTGTGGAAAGATACATTAGGTAAAAATGATAAAGAAAATGAAAAATGTATAGAAAAATTACGGACTTCTTTTGAATCATCTCGTGAAAAAATATCAAGCTTGCTAAAAGAAGTAAGAAGTCTATTCCCCGACTATACGATACACGATATTTCTCATGCTGATGCGTTATGGAACATGTCGGATAACATCTTAAAAGAATCAAAACTAACGTTAAATCCTGCTGAAGGATATGTTTTAGGCTGTTCTTTTTTATTTCATGATTTAGGAATGAGCCCTGCTATATATGAAAACCAAACAGCTATAGAAAATTCTGATTTTTGGAAAGATTCGTTTTCTTTTTTCGGAAAAACTTTTAAAGAAGCAGAAGCAAGAAAGAAAGCGAATGAAGTAACAATTCGTAAATTTCATCCAGATAACGCAAAAGAACTTCCTTTAAAACGCTTTACAAAAAATTCAGACTCTTTTTACCTTATAGAGGATGTTAAGTTAAGAAATTTTTGGGGCAATACAATTGGAAAAATTGCAGCTAGCCATGGCCAATCGGTGGAAGAAATTGAAGAAGATTTTTCTGATCAAATCCAACCAAGCCCTACCGACATTGATTTTCCAATGGATTGGGAAATCAATGTTCTAAAACTGGCGAGTATTCTTAGAATTGCTGATGCTATTCATATCACATCCGATAGAGTCCCGTTTTCTTTATGGATTACACATCGATTTAGTGATGAAGAATCTGAGAAACATTGGCAATTTCACAAAAAATTGAGTGGTATTCGTGTTGATAAAGGTCGCTTGGTTTATCAATCGTCGTCTCCTTTTACAAAAAATGAGCGAGAAAGTTGGTGGTTGTGTTATGACACTCTCAAAATGATAAATCAGGAATTGCTTGATGTTGATGCTTTGTTTTCACGGAATAACATTCCTTCGTTGGGGGCGTATTGCGTAAAAAATATTGATTCTCCAAAATCTATATCACGACAAATCGAAGTTGAGGGGTGGACTCCTGTAGAGTCTCAAATGAAGGTGACCAATGTATCAGGTTTGATTAATTCTTTAGGAGGATCTGCATTATATGGTAACAATGATTTTGTTCCATTAAGAGAGCTTGTCCAAAACGCCTCTGATGCAATTAGAGCGAAAAGATTAATGGATGAAAAAGGTGAAAAATGGGGAGATATTTACATTAGAGTAAAGGATGTTCCCGACGGAACAATTATTGAAGTAGAAGATAATGGAATTGGAATGTCAGAAAATGTATTGACAGGCCCATTTCTTGATTTTGGAACATCTTTTTGGCATTCAAATTTGATGCAGAAAGAATTCCCTGGGTTGGAAAGTAAAAAATTTGAATCAACAGGGCATTTTGGAATAGGCTTTTTCTCTGTTTTTATGTGGGGAGATGAAGTTACTATAACAACTCTTGGATACGGGAAGGGTCGCAAAGAAACCTTAGTGCTTGAATTTAAGTCTGGAACAAAATCAAGACCATTATTGAGACCTGCAGAATCCAAAGAACAATTAAAAGATAGTGGTACGAAAATACAAGTGTGTCTAAAAAGAAAATGGCCAGACAACTCACGATTGGATGAAGACGAAACGCTGATATCGTATATAAGTCGTTTATTTTCTTGTATGGATTGCAATCTATTCTTTGCAGAAAATGATGATCAGTCTAAACAAATTATTTCTGCAAACGATTGGATTGATATGGATTCATTCGAATTTCTTAAAAGAGTATACATGTGTGATTCTTATTTGAAAAACAATGTTGAGAATATTGAAGAATATTTAAAGAAAGTAAGCGGGCGTGTTCGATTAATAAAAAATAATAACGATGAAATCCTTGGTCGCGGGACACTTGATGCAAACTTAAGAGGCCTGATAAGTGTTGGAGGCATAAAAGCTTCATCGACATCCATATTTTTGGGTGTGCTAAAAGGTGAATGTAATATTGCAAACAGATTCTCTGCTCGTCCAATGGTGTCTGAGGAGGTTATAAAACCTTGGTTGGAAGAACAAGCAATATTATTATCCAAAGATTTATCATGGCAAGAATACGATTTCCAGCTGAATATAGCTACGCTATTGTACTCTTTTGGTATTCCAACAGGCCCGATAACAGTCGCGCATTATCATGATGAATCGTTAAATCGCGATCAAGTAAAGAAGGTTATTGAAAGAACAAAAGAAAAAAAATATGTTGTTCTTGAAGAATTCTATAGAAACATTTTTGAAGTAAAACGGATGTCTTATAATAACAATGTTTTCTTCTCTAGTAGTAATTTGAGATCAATATCCACCTGTGATGTGTGTAACGGTGATGTGTATTTTACAGATTATGAATTTCCGTCAGCAAATTGGCAAAAAAAACTAGCAAGTATTGTTGCTGAACTGTGTGCTGAAGTATGGCATGAAGATGTAAAGGACATAGAAACCTGTTCAACAGATAAAAAGCCAATATATGAAATTATTGGGACTTACGCTGGTGATGAGGTGAAAAGATATTGTCATTCTGTTATTGAAAGAAAGTTTACAAAAATCAAAAAAAATCCTGTGAAAAGATCATCAAAGAAAAATAGTCCTAAAAAGAAAGCGAAGAAATAGGTTGCTTTGGGATTAAAATTTCATTAACAACGAGAGTAGTCGCCATCGGAACTTTGGTTGCGAAGGTCTACCAGACTTGTTACTTGGCGTGGTACATCTATGCTCTTTACCCAATTCAAGAACTGCATGCGACCACATACTTCGCTGGAGCATATTTACACAAAGAAACAGTAATAAATTTCAACAAAAAAAACAAATTTACCGATTTCACCCCAGATAATAGCGGGAAAGGGGCAGTCCCTGAACGGGAATGCCCACAATTTCTCCAAAAGAGGAAGTAACAACCCTCTTTTGGAAAAACTTGGAAATTTTCGGACTATGCCACCTTCCTTTTTTGGTGGGGTGTTATATGTTTTCGCCCCGAATCCTTGTCTTGTTCTAAGAGTTTTGCCTTGATTATCTCTAGAGCCTCTTCAACACTAATTTTTTTATTAAACACACAGAGCATCTATTCCATAGATGTAGCCTAGTGTTTCCATTGTTTTTCCTTTTTTTGTTTTTGTCTGTTATGGTACGGCAAGACCGCCCGTTCTGTTCCCATAGGGATTTTTGGTGTTTTCGAGCCAATATCTATAAAAATGGCTTTTACCCTCTTAGCTTTTTAATATGTCATATTTTTGTCTAGCTCTATTGATTCTGCTCAAAAAAAGTTTATCGCTTTTTACGTAAAATATAAAACGTTCTGTATGTAGCTCTTAACGGTCGCCTGAGAACGGGATGAACGACGCTAGATTTATAAGTTTTTCATGAAAAAGGCCTTTCTGATGTTGAAAAGCTTTTTTATAAATGGAAACGAAAAGTGCGGATTCTTGGTGAGATGTGTAGCAAGCCTGCTATAATACAAAAAAAGAGGGCATTTATTTATGTAGAAACTTAGGTGCATTTAAATGTTCGACAATGTTGTCGGCATAAAAAAGGAGGCCAAGATGGCAACAAATCCACCGTCAGGTGATAATCACAGGAATGGGGCGGTCCGCTCCCGTTCCCAAACATTCAACCCTAGAACGCAACAGTTTGTAAAGCGTAATGCCGAAACGGGCCGCTTTATGGACGTCAAGCAAAATGGCTCACCATTTAAGGGTGTGAGAAAGGAAAAATAGACAATCTAGATATTTCCCATTCTAATTCTACGAGCGGCGACTCCGTCGCCACTTACGGAAAATGAAGGTTGTTTCAAAAAAAAACGGTTTTGTCTATTTGTGACAAAACGGAAATGTATATTTAAACATTAATGGAGAATAGTTATGTCAAATGAACATATCAAAAAGTTTCTTGATGAGTATCTTGCAAAACCATCTAATGATTATGCAGTCTTGATTACGGGTTGTTGGGGCTCAGGCAAGACCCATTTTATTTCTCGATATATGGGTGGTCAAAAAGTTCATAAAGTTAGGGATTGGCTGATGGACTCGGTTAATAGAACTGTTGTTTATATCAGTCTTTTTGGAGTCAAATCAAGAAAAGATATTGAAAATCGTATTTTTGAAGTCTTACATCCGCATCTGAAGGAAACAGAAGATTCCTATTTAGCACAGAGTGGAATGTGCCTTATCAAGGCTCTCGCAAGTCTTACTCCTATAACAAAAGATTTAGGGAAATATGCATGTGATGCAATGAGTCTTTTTAATAAAACGCTTTGCGAGAAAGCCAAGAGAAGTAAAAAAGGAATAGTGGTGGTTTTTGATGATGTTGAACGAACGGACATGGATTCTCCAGAGCTTTTAGGGTATATCAACGAATACGTTGAACACTTGGGAGTATCCTGTATTCTGTTAGCCGATAAGGAACGCTGGGATGAGGCTAATGCAATGCCTGTTAATCGACCTACGCTTCATCGGCTTGCCAGTACACAAGAGAAAGTTATTGGAAAAATTTTCAATATACAAACAACAATAGATGATGTTCTATCAGCTTGGTTGAATGATAACGAATTTTTAGATAAAAGACTGTTGAAAATTTTGCGAAAGAATGAAACAATAATTAAAGATGTTATACAGCGTTCTGGTGTAAATAATTTTCGTTCTTTGAAACACACCTTGCTCGAATTAGAGAGATTCGTAAGGATAACCTCGATATGGAAGTTCTTAGAAAAACAAGAATTTACAGAGCTTTTCTTAAGGGAGTTTATTGCTCTCCGTTACTCCATCTATATTGGAGTGTTAAAGGCTTCTGATATTGGCGTTTCAAATTATTTGAACCAAATACAGGATAAGACTGTTGATGATTCTCCGTATGATAAATTCCAAAAAAAATATAGGGGTTTTGATTTTCTAAGCGAATATTCTGTAGATTATGCTAAATCATGGATTTATATTTTTAAAAGTTGTTTCGGTGAAAACATAATCTCGGTTGATATGGTGAATAATGTCATTCGTGATGAAATTTGGTTCGAAGGCCATGATAAATATTGGATGTCCAAAGTCGGTGATTTCTTTATGTTTGATGAAGATGCTGATGGACTTGAAGCATTGGAAACATTTTATAAGTCTGTGGATAATGGAAAAATTCAAAAAGCCAATAATCTCTACTATTTGTATTATAAACTTGTTTATTTTGCTGATATTGGAGCGCTAAAAGAAAACAAAGTGACTTTTCAGAAGCTCATCCTGGATTATGCAAGAAAACATGCAAAAAAATTCAAGTCTTATGATATGGATCCTGCAGAACATTATGTTTCTCTTTTCGGAGAACACGGGAAGAATGGTCAAGATGATAATAAAGATTTTTGGCTGAAGTTGAAGGCAATTTTTGATCCGTTTCAAAAAAAGATTGATAATCAAGAGACGAATCGAGCAATAGATAAATTCTTCCAGAAATTCATTCCAGACTCAAGTAATGTATATTCGTTGGTGACATCTCATGAGTGGAAAGATAAAGATTATACTTATTTCTTTTCTGAATTTCTTGCTCATGACCCGAAATTTGGATGGCATAAACATGTTGTTCACGCAATTTCCGATTTAAATACTATTGAGAGAAAAGATGCTAAAATAAAGGATTGGTGTAAAAAGCTTTTGCCTTTTGCAGAGTCTCAATGGAAGATTTATTTAAAGGCGCCAAAACCGTTAACAAACAGTCAACTTTCTATTTTTTATCTCCAGAAGACTCTTAAGGAAATCGCTGGATAATCCTGCTTCTGCGTTAAAGAATTAAAGCCAACTTCGGAACTGCATAAAAAGCCCGTCATCCCCCCCCCTCTCAACAACAGTTGCTAAGGGCTTCCGGCTCAAGGCCGGAATGACGTAAGAGAGGTATTGACTTAAGCACATTGTTTTTGTATATTAGCACAGTGAACAAATGTGTAGTTCTAAAATTTTCATTCAAACAATATAACCGAAACCAGCTTACGAAAGGCAAAAGAGTTGACTCGGATGATTGATTTTTATACTTTTAGGGGTAAGGTATTGCATGTCTGCATTTAAGCCATTATTCGAGAAAGAGGTACTGATTAACGCAGCTTTGTGGGTTGCCACGAAGCTCCCCGAGGATCAATGTCGTTTGCACAAGATTTTCAAGATTTTGTGGTTTGCAGACTTATACCACCTCAAAAAATATGGTAGGACAGTCACTGGAGACACATACATCGCCATGAACAATGGCCCCGTGCCATCTATCTTGTACGACGAGATGAAACAGAATCCGGCAGAGGGTGATGCATTTCGTCGTTTCGATCGCGGGAATGAGAAAGGTTTTGTTGTTCCGCTGAAGAATGTTAATGCAGACTATCTTTCGGAAACCGATATTGAAGCGTTGACATACTCGTTGAATTTATACAAAGACAAGTCCTTTGACGAACTTACACAGCTGTCCCACAATCACGCTTGGAATTCGGCCCGTAATGCGGGCATGAACACCTCCATTCGGATAGATGAAATTCTTGACGAAATTGGAGCAGACGGCGAACTTCGCAAATACGTAAAAGACGATATTCTTTTCAGGCAGGCGCTTTAATTATGGACTTGCCTAAAGAATTAACGGGACGATTGTATTCTGAGCGCGGTGCGGTGGTTCATTCGGAAGTCAATTCCGTCATAAAAACGGACCATGGCAAGTATTTGTTGGTCGTCAAAAAGACAGAATCGTTAGTGGTATGCTGTTCTATAAATTCGGAGCGATTCCGGTTTAAGCCTGAAAAATCACAACCAAAGATTTTGAAACGCGAAAATGATTTTCTTCATCACGATTCCTTTGTGGACTGTGCTCAGATTTTTGCGATTGACTTGAACGTATTCTTTGACAATATGAATAAGGGTGTTTTTTTGCCGGTTGGCCACCTAAATGAAAATTCGATGGCATACGTATTGCATGCAGGACAGACATGCCCGATGCTAAACAAGATCGAGCAGGGCTACTTTATGTAGCAAGTTAAAAATTGCCGTTAAAAAAGGAGATCCCGGCACAAGGCCGGGATGACAAACAAAAGCCACTTTCATCTCTCGTCTGTAGGCCCGTAGGGCCGTTCTCTCGTCTAAACTTACCCCTGAGAGGTTTCTGCGAAGCTCAGGCGTTCGTAGTTTTTGAGCGCAAGATTCAGGCGGTATTCGTTCGGGAAAAGGCACACTAGATTGCGTTCCTTGTCCATCATGCAGTCGCCGGCGTATTCTTCGGCGAACTTGCCGACATCGGCTTCGGGGCCTTTCACCCAGCGGATGCAATGGGCCGGTACGCGGTCGAGTTGCACGTCAGCGCCGTATTCGCTCTGCAAACGGAACTTGAGCACGTCGAACTGGAGTTCACCCACAACGCCCACGACAGGCACTGCGGACTTGAGCGGTTCATAGAGCTGCGTTGCACCTTCTTCCGAAAGTTCGGCAAGGCCCTTCGCCATCTGCTTAGACTTGAGCGGGTTCAAGAGCGTCACACGGGCAAAGTGTTCCGGCGCAAAGTCCGGGATGCCCGTGAAGTTCATCTTTTCGCCGTCCGTGAGCGTATCGCCAATGCGGAAAAGTCCCGGGTCGTTAATACCCACGATATCGCCCGCCCAGGCGTGGTCAATGACTTCCTTGTCTTTCGCGAGGAATGCCGTCGGAGCAGCCAAGCGGATGTCACGGCCCGTACGCACGTGGAAAACCTTTTCGCCACGGGTAAAGCTGCCCGAGCAAATGCGGAGGAAAGCAGTGCGGTCGCGGTGTTTCGGGTCCATGTTGGCCTGAATCTTGAAGACGAATGCGCTGAAAGCGTCTTCGTCCGGCTTGACCGGGCGCTTGTCGGTGTCGCGGATCATCGGCGGCGGAGCGAGTTTTGCAAAAGCGTTCAAAAGCTGGCGCACACCGAAGTTGTTCACGGCAGAACCGAAGAACACTGGGCACATTTCGCCCTTGAGGAACTTTTCGTGGTCAAACGGATCCATACCGCCTGTGACCATTTCATACTCTTCGCGGAACTGGTTCACCCAGTTTTCACCGCAGAGTTCAACCAAGCGCGGATCGTCCGGGCCTTCCATCTGGATAATCTCTTGCTTGCCATCGTCCGGGTTGAACGTGTGGAACGTATTTTCGGCGATGGAATAGACGCCCTTGAAAAGCTTACCGACGCCAATCGGGAGCGTAAACGGAGCGGTCTTGATCTGCAAAACGCTTTCAATCTGGTCGAGCAAGTCAAGCACATGACGGCCATCCAAGTCCATCTTGTTGATGAACGTGATAATCGGCGTATGGCGCATGCGGCAAACATTCATCAAGCGAATCGTCTGCTTTTCAACACCGTTCACGCTATCGATAAGCACAAGAGCAGCGTCCACGGCGGTGAGCGCACGGTACGTGTCTTCGCAGAAGTCCTGATGCCCCGGGGTATCGACGAGGTTGAACATGCAACCTTCAAACGGGAAGTTCAGCACGGAACTCGAAACAGAAATACCACGCTGCTGTTCAATCTTCATCCAGTCACTAACAGTGTAGCTCTTGTTGGCCTTCGCGCGCACATGACCAGCCTCGCGAATCACGTTCCCGTACCACAGGAATTTTTCGGTGATGGTGGTTTTACCGGCGTCAGGGTGGCTGACAATAGCGAAAGTGCGGCGTTTTTCAATTTCTGGATTCATATTGAGCTATGGGGTATGAGGTCGTTCGCCTTCGGCGCCCTCTGAGGTATGAGAATTGAGTCATCCTGAGCGGAAACGCAGTGAAGTCGAAGGATCCATAAGAATGTTAATTTTACGCGGGCAAATATAGCAATTTTAAGTGGTAAGTTCAATGTTAGGGAGGTGTGAGCGTTGAGCATCGTCATTCTGACACCGTAAGTGGAAGAATCCAGTAAATAAAAAATTTTAAATTACATTCTAGAAGTTATGGCAACAAAAAAGACTCTCGCAAAAACATCCAAGAACACGCGGACGATCGTCACGCACGAGTTTCCCGCGCTGTTCGACGAAAATTCCGAAGTGTTGATGCTCGGTTCCATCCCCTCGCCCAAATCGCGCGAACAGGGATTTTACTACGGACACCCGCAAAACCGTTTCTGGAAAGTTCTTGCAAGCGTCTTGAGCGAGCCTCTCCCCGCGACCATCGACGAGAAAAAGACGATGCTTTTGAAGCACCACATCGCCCTTTGGGACGTTCTCGACAGTTGCTCCATCATCGGGGCAAGCGACACAAGCATTGAAGATGTGGTTCCCAACGACATCGCCTCGCTCCTCGCTCAAACGAAAATCAAGCGCATATTTTGCACAGGCGCCACCGCCCACAAGCTCTACGAAAAGTACTGCGAAAAAGCAACCGGCATCAAGGCCGTAAAACTCCCCTCCACCTCCCCCGCCAACTGCGCCGTCAAATTCGAGAAGCTCGTGGAAGCGTATGAGGATATCAGACGAAAGGACGCTACTACGTAGCTACAGACGAGAGACGAAAGAGGCGAATGCTGCGGGGCTGCTTGCAGACCCATAATTGAGCCGACAAGTCTAAGCTTGAAGAGCAAAGACGAAAGTTTTTTATAGGCGGCGATGCCGCGATTATTCTTCTTTCGTCTACCAGCGAAGCGGTCTCTCGTCTTTCCACTAACAACAAAAACGCCCCGCGGCTTTTGACCACGAGGCGCTCTTCATTTTACAAGGAAAAACTTATTTCTTTTTCTTGTTCGCGCTATTGCCGCGGACATCCTTCGGCTTGAACTGGACATTGATTTCCACGTTCGTCACCTTGGAACCGAGTCCAGACGGGTCAAACACCTTGTACGTAAATTCATCAATTCCAGAGAAGCCCTTGTTCGGGGTGTATTCAAAGGAACCGTTCTTTTCATTCAAGACGATTCGACCGTTGCGCGGCTTCATCACGGTCTTCACAGATTCGAGCCTATCGCCATCCGGATCCTTAGCGGCAGACATGAGGCCTGTATATGCCGGGACCTTGAGGGTTTCGCCTTCGCGAGTCTGGTAAGAAAGCGGCTTAGTTTCAGGAGCATTGTTCACGGCAATCACCGTGAATGTAGCTGTCTTATGGGCCGTTGCACCTTCCGGGTCTGTAACCGTGAACGTGATGCGTTCCGGCTTGCCCTTCCAATGAGAGTACGGCTGAGCCACAATCACAGTCTTCTTGGCCTTGTCGTAGGTCACCTGCAACTGCTTCTGACCCGTGAACTTCCACTTGAGATCGTCGAAGTTGTGGTCCTTATCGCGAGCGTACTGGTCAAGCTTAATCGTTGCGATAACGCCTTCATTCTGATTTTCCCTGATGGTATAGTCAGGAATGTCGCGCATCACCGGAGCCGCATTCACATGCTTTACGACGAACTTCACAACAGACTTATCCGTACCACCAGCCGGGTCCGTAGCCGTAAAGACGAGCGTTTCGTCACCGAACCAGTTGTCTCTTCTCGGCTTGATTTCCGCAACGCGATTAGCGTTGATTCTCACGTCAAGATTCTTGGCGCCAGTAACCTTCCAACGAATTTCGCTGTTCTTATGGTCCGGGTCGCTAACAAAGTCATCCAAGTTAATCGGCTTGAACGCCTTGCCTTCGAGAGTCGTCTGTCCCGGAATTTCCTTCACCACAGGAACGTCGTTCACGGACTTCACCGTAAAGCGCACTTCAGTAGAAGCCTTTTCCTTGCTCGGGTCAAACACGTTGATCGTCACCGTTTCACTACCATTCCAGTACTTGTTCGGGATTTCAACAGTGAGGATACCCTTGTCGCTAATGTTGTACTTGAGTTCATGCTTTCCGAACTTCGGAGCCGGCTCTTCTTCAACATGCTTCTTTTTCTTCTTGTCCTTCTTCTTGGACTTTGCAGGAGCAGCGGCAAACGGATTTTCGCCATCGATAGACCACTTGAGTTCATCGACGCTGTTGTCCGGGTCCGTCACAAACTTGGTCAAGTCAATAGCCGGGAAGGTCTTCTTTTCATCGATGACCTGCGGCGGGATCGGCTTAAACTTCGGAGGATCGTTCACCGGGATCACTTCGAATGTAGCCTTGGCAGACTGCTTGTCGCCAGCCGGATCCATCACCGTGAACGTAAGCGTTTCCTTGCCAAACCAGTTCGGGTTCGGAGTCGTCACGCTGGCGCGGCCGTTCTTGATATCAACAACGAGATCCTTGTTGCCAGAAACAGTCCACTTGAGTTCATTCGGCTTGTTATCCGGGTCATTCACGATCTTTGCAAGATCAACCGGAGTAAATCTTTCTTTTTCCTTGATCTTCTGATTGACAATTTCCTTCGTAATCACAGGAGGATCGTTCACCGGAGTCACTTCAAAATCAATCTGCTGAGAAGCCCTTGCGCCTTCCGGGTCGGTCACGTCGAGACGGATCTTTTCAGAGCCGTTCCAGTACTTGTCCGGAGTGGTCACCACGAGCTGCTTCTTTGCATTGATCGTCGCCTTGAGAGCGCGAGTCGGAGCGATTTCAAATTTCAAGGAGCTTGTCGGATGATCCGGATCAGATACAAACTTCGTCAAGTCAATCGGTTCAAAGTGTTCTTTTTCCTTGATGGTCTGGGCCAAAATCGGTCTGATAACCGGAGCGTCATTCACAGACTCCACTGCAAAGCTAACAGTCTTGGAATCCGTTGCGCCATCCGGGTCCTTCACCGTGAACACGACATTGCGTTCACCATGCCAGTACTTGTCGGCAATGTTAATATGAGCGAGGCCACCCTTATAGATCACGACACTGAAGGCATCCTTGACAACTTCTTCTTCCTCGTCGTCGTCATCCTTCTTACCCTTCTTGCCCTTTTTGCTCTTCTTGGCCTGTTCAGATTCCGGCTTTTGCACCTTGACAGCCCAGGAAAGCTGTTCCATGGAGTTATCCGGGTCGCGCACAAACTTGCTCAAGTCGATATCCTTGAACTGTCCCTTTTCACGGATTTTCTGCGGCGGAATGTCCCTCAAGACCGGAGGATCGTTCACAGAAACAATTTCGAACGAAATCGTCTGGGAAGTCTTGGCGCCATCCGGGTCGCTCACTTCGAGCATCATCAGTTCTGGTGTGCACCAGAAATCCTTGTTCGGAGCCGTCACAGTAAGTACGCGGCTTGCAGAGATTTCAGCCTTGAGCTGCTTGGCACCCGTGATTCTCCAACGGAGTTCATTCGGCTTGTTGTCCGGGTCCTTCACGAATTCGTCAAGCTTGATCTGCTTGAAGGTTTCCTTTTCCTTGATCTTCTGGTCCGGGATTCTCTTTACGAACGTAGGAGGATCGTTCACACGAGTCACTTCAAAGAGCATCTTGTGGCGAGCGTAAGCGCCTTCCGGGTCCGTCACGGAGAACGTGAGGTTTTCCTTACCGCTCCACTGCTTGTCCGGGACAGAGATAATCACGGTGTTGTCCTTGCGGATATCCACCTTGAGGTCACGATTGCCAGAAACTTCCCACTTCAAGGAAGATGCCGGATGATCCGGGTCTTCGGCGAGAGTCGAAAGGTCGATCGTCTTGAAACGGCCACCTTCGAGAATCGTTTCGCCCGTCGGAGCGTTAGCAGCAATCACCGGAGCATCGTTCACGGAGCGCACTTCAAAGCGAGCCGTCTTGCTTGCAGAAGCACCTTCCGGGTCCGTTGCCGTAAACGTGATGTTTGCAGCACCATGCCAGTACTTGTTCGGGATGACAATGTTAGCCACCTGGTTTGCATCCACGTTCACGCGGAGCATTTCACCAGCCGGTTCTTCGTCATCCTTCTTACCTTTCTTCTTGGAAGAAGCCTGGCCAATCGGGCTTACCTTGAACGTCCACTTGAGATCGCTAATCTTGTGGTCCGCATCCTTCACGAAGTCAGCAAGCTTGATCGGCTGGAACTGCTTCTTTTCGTCAATCGACTGGTCGCGGAGGTCACGTACAAATTCCGGAGCATCGTTCACAGAAAGCACGGTAAATGTCACTTCCTTGCTATCCGAGGCGCCATCCGGGTCCGTCACCGTGAAGCGGATCTTTTCAGAACCGTTCCAGCTTGCGTTCGGCGGAGTCACGGTCACCTTATGCGTTGCATCCATCGTCACGCGGAGATCCTTGTTGCCTTCGATCTTCCACTTGAGGCGATTCTTGGCATGGTCAAGGTCTTCAACGTAATTGTCAAGTTCAATCGGCTTGAACGATTCCTTTTCCTTAACAGTCTGGCTTGCAATTTCCTTCATGACCGGCGGGTCGTTCACGGAGACAACCGTAAATGTCGCCGTCGTGCGGGCCTTAGCACCAGACGGGTCCGTCACGGTGAACGTCACCTTTTCGGAACCGTTCCACATCTTGTTCGGGGTCTTGACGGTCACGACGCCCGCCTTGGACATATCGACCTTGAGGTCTTTATTGCCCGTAAAGTCAATCTTCAGGCTTTCAAAACGGTCATCCGGGTCAGACACGAGTTCAGACACGTTGAACGGAGTGAATTCACCCTTTTCCTGAATGGTCTGGTCTGCGACCTGCTTGATTTCCGGAAGGTCGTTCACAGATTCCACAGTAAAGAGTGCAGAAGAGGAAGCCTTGGCACCTTCCGGGTCAGTGACCGTAAACGTAATTTCTTCAGCGCCATTCCAGAACTTGTTCGGAATGACAATCTTTGCAACCTTCTGGTCGTCAATTTCGACCTTGAGTTCAGATTCTCTCTTCTTGGAACCGGCAGCCGGCTTGCTAGAGACAGAGAACGTGAGTTCAGAAAGCTTGTTATCCAAGTCCTTCACAAGGTCAGCAAGCTTAATCGGCTGGAACTGGCCCTTTTCGCGAATCGTCTGCGGCATCACCTGTTTCACGAACATCGGAACGTCGTTCACGGATTCAACCGTAAAGTTCGCAGTGCGTTCATCGCAAGCGTTATCCGGGTCGCATACCTTGAACGTCAAAGCTTCGGCACCGTGCCACTGCGGAGACGGCGGAGTGATACGCACGATATGGGCCGCATCTATGGCAACCTTGAGTTCCTTGTTGCCCGTAATCGTCCACTTGAGGCGATTCTTGGCATGGTCAAGGTCTTCGACAAAGTTGTCGAGTTCAATCGGCTGGAATTCGCCCTTTTCCTTGATGGTCTGTTCGCGAATGTCCTTCATGACCGGCGGATCGTTGATTGCCTTGACCGTGAACTTTGCAGAAGTCGATGCACGAGCGCCTTCCGGGTCGGTCGCCGTAAACATCAACGTTTCAGTACCGTTCCACTGGTCGTGCGGGATCTTCACAGAAACTTCATGGGATCTGTTATCGATATTGACCTTGAGATCCCTGTTGCCCGTCACTTCAACCTTGAGCTTGGAGAAGTCATGGTCAGCATCGCTCAGGTAGTCATCCAGAATAAACGAAGTAAATTCGTTCTTTTCTTCGATAGCCTGGTCCGCAATCTTCTTGAATACCGGCGGGTCATTCACAGAACGCACATTAAGAGCGACATCCTGCTTAGCGGAACCACCTTCCGGGTCCATCACCGTAAACGTGGCAATCGTGTTACCAAACCAGCTCGGATCTGGGATTTCAACAGTGGCGACATGCTGGTCGTCAATTGTCACATTGAGCGTTCCCATTTCCGGCATCGGGCCCTGGTGCTTGACTTCGACATCCCAGGAGAGTTCGGAATTCTTGTGATCTTCGTCCTTGACGAAGTCATCAAGCTTGATCTTGGTAAACTGCTGCTTTTCGTTGATATTCTGGTTCGGAATCGGGCGAATGAACTTCGGCAAGTCGTTCACGGAGTTGACCGTAAACATGGCTTCGCAATCAGCAGAAGCGCCTTCCGGATCCGTAGCCTTGAACTTGATGGATTCAGAGCCATTCCAAAGCTTGTTCGGAATGCGAATCGTAGCAACGCCGCCAGAAACAGAGACTTTCAAGTCCTTGGCACCCGAAACAGCCCACTTGAGCATTTCGATGCGGTGGTCCGGGTCCTTCACGTACTGTCCAAGCTGGATCAGAGCAAATTCCTGCTTTTCGTCAATCGTCTGGTCAGGAATGTTCTGAACAAACTCAGGAGCATCGTTAATGGAGTTCACCTTGAAGAGCACGTCCTGCTTTGCAGAAGCGCCGGCAGCGTCCGTCACGGTAAACGTCACGCGTTCCTGACCGTTCCAGTATTCATTCGGGATGGTCACGATGGCAGAGCCGTAATTATCGATTTCGATCTTCAAGTCCTTGTTGCCCGTCACCGACCACTTGAGCTTCATGACATCGTCATCCGGGTCCGTAACATAGTCAGCAAGGGATATCATGTCGAACTGGTTCTTTTCATCAATAACCTGGTCCGGGATTTTCTTCGTGAATGCCGGAGGGTCATTCACCGGAGTAACCGTAAATGCGGCCGTCTTGTTGTCGCTACCGTAATCCGGGTCATTGGCAATAAACTTGATTGTGGCAGCGCCATACCAATGAGCATCAGGGACGACGACTGTCGCTACACGGTTTCCGTCAATCGTCACGGACAGGTCGCCATCAGCCTGGGGACCACCAGCCGGGATAACTTCCGTATCCCAGGAGATCTGGTCCTTCTTATGGTCCGGGTCGTTCACAAAGTCGTCCAGACGGACCTTTGCAAACTGTTTGCCTTCCGTAATGACCTGGCTCGGGATCTGCGAAACCACTGGCGGGTTATTCACGGATTCAACCGTAAAGTTCACCGTTTCAGAAGCAGAAGCGCCCTTGGAGTCCGTTGCCGTAAAGGTCAAGTCTTCCGAACCGTTCCAAAGCGGATTCGGAGTCGCAATTTCTACAGTATGGTCGGGAGAAATCGACACCTTCAAATTTTTGTTGCCGCTCACCTTCCAGCGGATCTGCGAGGGCTGGTCTGAATCGTCAGATACAAAATTGTCGAGTTTAATCTTCGAGAAAGTTCCGCCTTCCAGAATCGATTCGCCTGGAATACCGCCAACTTGAGGGGGTTCATTCGCCGGAGCTGGTTCAACAGCCGGGGCGGGTTCGCTCACAGGAGCAGCTGCAGGCGCGGGAGCATCTTGTGGAGCCGGGGCCGCAGGTGCAGGATTTTGCGCAAACGATGACGTTGCAATCACACTAGCAGAAGCAAGCAAGGTCGTCATGGACCTTTTCAGTTTATTCATTTTATTTCTCCGAATACCATACACGTAATCAAAATTTCCCTATGAAATTTATCACACGTCTTTAAAAACGTATTTAAATATAACGCTTTTCCTTAAAATCTTTTCAATTGTCTATCATCTTTTTTCATAGCAAAAAAAATATTTTTGTCCAACAATCTTCTATAAAACGCATAATTCCTTGACTATCAACGAATTATACGAAAGTCGGCAAAAAAAGTCGCCTAAAGACCTCCTTTCAAGAAAAACACCTACTGTGAAAAAAAAACTGTTATAGCCCCAATTTATTGTAAATTTTTTGTAAAATTAGATAAAAAAGTGGCCTTATCCGTCTCTAAACAGCTCCGAAAAGTGACAAAGCATTCCAAAAAAAACTATTTTTTAAAATAAACCAATACAAATCAGGAAAAACAATGAAATTCGTATTTCTCTGCGACGCCAATTATCTCAAAGGCGACATGGTAAACTTCCAGAATAACTTCCCCACCAATCACGAACTCGTGACGATGACTTCTGAGGATCTTCTCCAGAGCAAGTCTATCATCGAAGGAACCTTTGCAATCTTGGCAGAACGCACCACCTGGCAGAAGAACTTCAGCCTATTCCGCTACTTCGGCCTCCTCCCGCTCCTTGAAGTGCTCCCGCTCGGTATCGTTAGCCGTGGCCGCCGCAATGAGCCGATCAAGGGCCGTAGCCAGAACAGAAACCAGGAAATTTTCTTCAACCCGGCAGCATCCGCAGAAGAACTTTACCTCCAGGTCGACAAGTTCGTCGCTGCTCCTCCTTCTGGCTACTCCTATCCGCGCGGTGCCGCCAAGTAAGGCATGCAAAGAAAGGTCCTGGAAAACCTTTACAATCAAGGCGGGCTAACGCTTTTCGCCATCTCTGACGAAGAGGCGTTGCCCACGGAAGCCTTGCAGAAATTCGCACTGGCACTTAACGCCGGTGCGCGTTTTATTGTAATTGACTTTTCCGGCAAGCATCCGTTCGCAGGAAACGCGCCATTCCAGGCCTTAGATCTTTCTCAAAAGCGACTTTCCCACGACGATATTGAACAGATTTCCGCCACCGACGGAAACATAATGTTCTCAGGGAAAAAAGCCATTCCCTCATCGGACACCGAATTTAGAACTCTCTACCACAATCTCAAGAATCTCGAAAAGATCGCCCCTCATGTCATCGGAATCATTTCGACAGAACAAGTTGAAAATGTCGGAGCACTGGTCTCGATGGCCCGAATCCTGATCATGCATGTCACCGAGAAATCATCAAACTCGGCAGCATCGTTCATCGAGGATGTCAAGGAAAACCAAGGAATCGAGATTCTATGGCTTTCAAAAGAACTCCCCGCTAGGCGGAAATACCCAAAAGCCCGTAAAGCAATCCGCCGCAACGCCTGCGCCACCAAAGAAGCTCTCGCTGCCGATTTCCAAAAGAATCCCGAAGAATTCGCAAAAATCGTCAAAAAGCTCCATAAGGTTTCCATTCTCGTCAAAAATCCGCTTGACGGCGTACCGAGGCTCGTTCGCAACCTGTTCCCGCTACTGCTTTTAGCCGTCATTGTCGCACCATTCCTCTTTGTCACAGACATCGACAGGAGCGATTCTAATCTCCGCGACCGCATCCAGGAAAGAAACCAGCTATCCGTAGCCCCGTCATTTGAATACACCTTCGACGGCGTTGAAAACATGCAACGCATCGCCCGTTACGCAATAGGTCGATTTGACGCCATCATCACAAACGAGAAGATGATCAAGAACTACGTTGCAAAAACGCTTGAAGATAACGGTTTTGGCGTAACCGCTTGGGAAAAGGGAAACCTCAACATTCCGCCCAAAGGAACAACAATCCGCTTTTCGCGTCCAGACGACATAAAGCGTCCAGCCTCGGCAGACACCATCGGCGCCGCATGGAAATACTGGACGTCAGTCATTTCGGACAGCATATCCTATATAACCGAATTTTACCACGAATACGCAACGGCCACGCAGAGAAAGCACAACGGCATCGACGTCGCTAGCCGCCAAGGTGCGCGTATTCTAGCCCCGTTTGGCGCCAAAGCATGGACAAGCCGCGATGAACGCGGTGGCGTGATTATAGCGCTCGTTCGTAAGCAAGACGTTATCCTGTTCATGCACTGTGACAAGCTCCTTTATCTGAACGGCCAGGAAGTCATGCCGGGCGACCCGATTGCAACGGTCGGCACCACAGGCCACACCACAGGCCCCCACGCGCACATTGTAACAGGCCTTGTCAGCAAGAAAGGGAAAAAACGCGTCGGCAATGTCCGTTACGATGTCATTGACCCCATCAAGTGGTTTTACAAGTTCAAACCAACATCGAAATAGAATTTTAGGTGTTTTACGTCACACGTAACGTAAAAATATGCAAAAAACGGGCATTTGTAACAGCAAATTTACACCCATACTATCGCAAAATAATCCACAATTAAGTAACTTTGGTACACGGGATTGATGTAGTAAAAAAAGCAATGTCAAAACAAAAGGATTAGGACATGAAAAAATCCATCATTGGGGCATCCCTCATCATCGCAGTAGCACTTTTCACCGGTTGCTCCAGCGTTGTTACCCCCAAAGCCGAACTCGCTTATCATCACGATTCGGTACATAACATTCCCGCCATTGACAGCCTCATCGTAAGCATGAAGCAAGACTACATCAAGCAGTGCTATATGCCTGTCGCAAGCCACTTGCCGCCGGAAAATTCCTGCCAGTCCGATTTGTTCCAGATGGTTGAACGTCGTTACCACATGGATTTCAACCAGAACCATGTTGCAGCAGCCAGCAACGAACTTTTCTTCAAGGACGTTGTTCCTGAAATCCAGAAGAAAGTCAAGAGAGAACCGGCCCTCCGCGATCCGCTGCGCCGCGCATTCTCCAACAGCAACGAAATGCTTGCCTACTACAAGGACAAGTACAAGTTCAACACTCAGATTGAACAGTTCTAATTCAAGTTTTTCTTGTTAAGACTACATTGGCACGGCTTTCAAGGCCGTGTTTTTTGTTTATTCTTTCGTCTTTCGTCTTTCGTCTTTCGTCTAAAATTCTATATTTACGCCCGCAATAAAACAAACCTAAAAGAGACAAATCTATGGGAAAATCACTCTATCAGAAAATTTTCGAAAGCCACACGGTAGCTAAGCTCCCGAGCGGCCAGTGCCAGCTCTTTATCGGGCTTCACCTCTGCCACGAAGTGACGAGTCCGCAGGCCTTCGCCCAGCTCCGCGAAGAAGGCCAGAAGGTGCTGTTCCCGGAACGCACTTTTGCAACGGTCGACCACATTATCCCGACCACATTCCCGGAACGCAACCGCCCGCTCCAGGACGGCATTTCCGAAGAGATGTTCTCCCATATCGAAAACAACACCAAGAATAACGGCATCAAGTTCTTTGGCCCCGCCACCGCCGAACAGGGCGTTATCCACATCGTTGGCCCCGAAGAAGGCGTGACGCAGCCGGGTATGACCGTTGCTTGCGGTGACTCCCACACGGCAACGCACGGTGCTTTCGGCGCTATCGCATTCGGTATCGGCACAAGCCAGGTGGCAGACGTTCTCGCCACCCAGACGCTCGCCATGAGCCCCTTGAAGACTCGCCGCATCAAGTTCACCGGCAAGCTCAAGCCGGGTGTGACAGCCAAGGACGTCGCCCTTGCTTACATCGCTAAGCTCGGCGTGAACGGTGGCGTTGGCTACGCTTATGAATTTGCTGGTCCGGTCATCGAAGAAATGGGCATGGAAGGCCGTATGACGGTCTGCAACATGGCTATCGAAGGTGGCGCCCGCGTCGGTTACTGCAACCCCGACGAAAAGACTTTTGAATACCTCAAGGGCCGTCCGTACGCCCCGAAGGCAGACAAGTGGGACGAAGCAGTTGCTTACTGGAAGTCTGTCGCTACCGACGCCGACGCCCAGTTTGACGACGAAGTCGAAATCAACTGCGACAACCTCGAACCGATGGTCACCTGGGGTATCACTCCGGCCCAGGCCATCCCGCTCAACGGCAACATGCCGAAGATCGACGAATTTACCGGCAGCGAAAAGAAGGTCATTTCCGAAGCTTATGAATACATGGGCTGGGAAGAAGGTTCCAAGATGATTGGCCGCCCCATCGACATCGCATTCGTGGGTAGCTGCACCAACGGCCGCCTCAGCGACTTGCAGGCCGCCGCCGAAATCATCAAGGGCCACAAGGTCGCCCCGACTGTGAAGATGTGGGTCGTTCCGGGTTCCATGAAGATCAAGGTGGAAGCCGAACAGCTCGGTCTCGACAAGATCTTTAAGGAAGCCGGTGCCGAATGGCGCGAAGCAGGCTGCTCGCTCTGCCTCGCTATGAACCCGGATAAGCTCAAGGGTCGCCAGGTCAGCGCAAGCTCCAGCAACCGTAACTTCAAGGGCCGTCAGGGCAGCCCGTCTGGCCGCACCATTTTGATGAGCCCCGCCATGGTAGCCGCCGCCGCTATCGAAGGCTGTGTCACCGACGTCCGCAAGTACATCAAGTAACGCAAGGAGATTTAAAAGATGAATTCTATCGACATTGTTAAAGGTTCCGGCGTTCCTGTACGCGGCAACGACATCGACACTGACCGTATCATCCCGGCACGCTTCCTCAAGTGCGTCACGTTCGAAGGCCTCGGCGCAAACGCCTTTGCCGACGATATCGCAGGCCTCGCCGCTCAGGGCAAGGTTCACCCGTTCCGCGATCCGGCCTACAAGAACGGCTCCATCCTCGTCTCGAACCAGAACTTCGGTTGCGGTTCCAGCCGTGAACACGCTCCGCAGGCCCTCAAGCGCTGGGGCATCCGCGCCATCATCGCCGAAAGCTACTCCGAAATCTTCTTCGGTAACTGTGTGGCCATTGGCGTGCCTTGCTACAAGGTGAGCCACGAAGTGGCTGACAAGATCCTCTCCTGGATCGAAGCACACCCGAGCGAAGAACTCGTCACCAGCACCGAAAGCCGTACGCTCAAGATGGGTGACGAAACCATCGAGCTCACGCTTGCCGACGGCCCCCGCGGTCAGTTCCTCGACGGTTCCTGGCACGCCCGTTCCGCCCTCATGGCCAACGCCGACAAGGTGCAGGAACTCGCTGCTAAGCTCCCGTACATGAACTTCTTGAAGTAGGAAGTAGACGGTAGGAAGTAGACAGTAAAAATGTCATGCCCGCCTCCGAGCGGGCACCTCCCTTTCAAAAACGTCCAGGTTCAAAGCCTGGGCGTTTTTTTTCGCCTTAAAATAATTTATATTGAAAATATGCACTCATTTTCAAACTATATATTATATTAGAATGGCTGCTATTCAATTTGGCAGCGTTGCAAGCATCAAACTAATTGGATTATTCGTTTAAGGAGGTTTTATATGAAATTTTCGACTATCATTTCTGTATTGAGCATCTTCGCACTTGTCGGCTGCGCAAGCGGTCTTCGTCAACGCAGCATCAACGAAATCCCGGAATACGGCAACCAGCCCAAAAGCCCGGAAATGTTGCAAGCAGACCAGCAATTTTTAAACACCGTCAAAGGCAAAGAACAACAAGCTTTTGACCATATGATGAATGTCGGATGGTCCTTTTTCAAACGCGGCGATATCGGAACCGCCATCAAGCGATTCAACCAAGCTTGGCTCATCGATTCCACCCGCTACGAGTCCTACTGGGGCTTTGCCGCCGCCGAAGGACGCCTGAACAACCTCGAAACGTCTAAGCAATATTATGAAAAGGCTCTCAACCATGGCGGCGATACTAAAATTCTAAATCCGGAATACGCCATCGTGCTCCGCGAGCAAGCCAAGGCAGAAAACAACAGCGAAAAACTCGCCGAAGCGGACAACCTGTTCATGAGCGAAATCGAAGCGGGTAACGAAAAAGCCGCCTGCATTTACGCCTACCAACTTTACCGCGATAACAAAAAAGAAGAAGCCTGCAAAATAATGGCATCTTGCCCAGATGACAAAGACAATCTGAAAAAAGCATGCAGGATGTAAGGGGATTTAGAATTCAACATCATATCAGCAATTTTCACCACATTCGTAAAAAGGACTCGTAATAAAAAACGGCCCTAGCGGACCGTTTGATTTATAACATTAGGTTTTGGATTAAAGGAAAAGAACAGCACCTAAAACAGCTCAAAGAAGCCCATGCTCCTTGAGAATTTTCTCGTACTTGTCAGCACGAGCTTCAGCTTCATCAGCACGGGACTTTTCCCTTTCCGCACGACGTTTCTCCGCGTTAGCGCGTTCGCGTTCTTCATATACCATGTCATCCAATTCCTGTTGCCAAGTCATATAACGTTTCCTTGTTTCGTTGTCCGACAGATACCATTGCCGCAGACGTTCGACATCTTGTGTTCCCTTAGATGTAGCCTTGCTAGTTGCGAAATATTCAAGGTACTCCTTGATAGACTTTTCTGCGACATCCTTATATTTACTGAATATATAAAAATTTTTCCAACATTGATCTCCCAATTCAATTTTGGCATTGCCAATTTCCAAATTTTTGAATCGATAAACAGCTTGTTCCTGCTTGAAAATGTCATCAGGGCAGATGAAGATTATATATTGTTCCTTGAGATTGCGGTAGGATTCACCTTTGTTCAAGGCTTCCGAGTCGCACAAAGCTTGATAATAACGGGCTCGTTTTGGTAATTCGTGGGTATCTTCCATTTGCATCTCTATGTCAAATATGCGGAGAATTTCACCTCTGGTCCCCTTTTCCTTTACAAAAACATCGTAGCGAACGCCTTTGTTAAATGGACTATTTTCGGTAGTTTTTTCTGGCTCCGGTTCCTGCAAATCGAAAATTTTAATTCCAAGAATAGCTTCCAAAAAGGGCTTCGCGATATGTTTATGGCTGAAGACAAGCGAAAACATGAATCGGTTTGTAATGGGCAGTTGTTCAAACGGAATGTGATTCGTATTCATTCTTACTCCTCCTGCGGACAAGCTAAAAATCGCAGAATACATGGTTCAACAAATCGCTCATGCGAGCATTCTCAATATAGCATAATAAAGATGTCAAAAGATGACATTTAGTAAAAAAAATTTCTATAGTGCTATTGTTAAATTTGCCATATTCTTTAAAAGACAACATTATTCACCTCCATATTTTACTATTTCCTAATCCCCTTTGGGTCCGAAAGAGGTAGTTTAACGCCTTCAGAAGGCCATTCCCAGCAGTCACCCTCTTTACGGTTCTTTTCCGGCATATGGCGTTCAGGATTAGCAGAACCCCGCAAGACATTTTTTGCCTTACGACGGAACTCTCGATTCGCCATTTTTTGAAACTCTATATCCGTAGCCATTTTCACAAATGGCTTCTTATAGCTGCGACTCATATTATAGCCTCCGTTGTTATGGTCGCAAACTGCGACCGGTTGATTTTTAGAGGCATTCTTTCGCATTGGGCCGGAAAACCCAAATAAAAACGCACTAAGCCGAGAGCAGCGGAAATAAGTTCACTTATTCCCATTGCCGAGGCCAATGCGTTAGCGCTACAAGCGAAAAAAGAACGCACCTCGCCTTTCCTTAGACGAGATGCGTTCGAGATGCAGTAATTGTACCTAACTTTCGAAATGTTGGCAAGGGGCTAATGAAAATTTTACTTTTTCAATACAACTTCTAATGTTCACCTCACAAAAAAGAACACAGCTTTTTTTATATTACAAAACGTTAAACATACAACATTTCAAAAACATCTGATGAAAATCAAACGAACTACTCTCCTACTTTTACTAACATTTCTTTTATTCTCTTGCTCATCGGAAAAGGAATCCCCCAAAGCCATGCTCACCACACCCATCGATAACATTCTCGTAGAAAAGGCGAAGCGCCAAATGCACTTGCGCAACGGCGAGACCGTTGTCAAAACATACAGAATTTCATTGGGTAAGAATCCAGTCGGAGCAAAAGTCAAATCCGGCGACAACAAGACGCCCGAGGGCAACTACACCATCGAGAGACACAATCCCAAAAGCATTTTTCATTTATCGCTGAGGATCTCGTACCCGAACGCGGAACAAATCAAGGCCGCGAAAGAAGGCAACTATGAGCCCGGTGGCGACATCATGATCCACGGCTACCCGAACAAGATTCCAGCATTTCTCTTTAAATTTTGGCACAAGTGGAAGGATTGGACAGCCGGCTGCATCGCGGTCACAAACGACGAAATTGAAGAAATCTACGACGCAGTCAAGGACGGAACACCTATAACCATCAAGCCTTAGAATTATGTCAAAGAAAAAATTTATTTGGATCGCAGTGGCAATATGCGTAGTCGCACTGATATTCTTTCATCATGATATCATCTTTACATTAGACCGTGCAAATATTTTTCGCATTGACGAGTTTCATGAATTCAACGCAGATGACGAACAAAATTTAAAGAACCTTTTAAGCAAATACGACTTAAAGCCAATTTCATCAGGTGATTTTTTCTCTCTACGGTACGCCTTTTCCAATGACGATATGGGCGGTCTCGCTCTGGAGTTCACATGCAAAACTGCCGACTTTTCAAAATGCACCAAGACAACTTATGAAGACGACGGCAAAGCCATTCATAAAACAGTAAAAACAGCAGAACCGCAAGAAGCCAATGCCATTTACAATGAATTTATTGAATTAAATATTTTCGATTTAAAATCCATCGAAACAAAGCCCCTTGGCGTTTATTTGGATATATATCAGATTGCCTATCTATGTTCAAATGTATCCATCGAAGTTGCGGATGAAAGGCGTTTAAATAGATTTTCCATTGGACCTAGCGAACATAACGACGAGCGATACATCAAGATTTTCAACATTTTCAAAAGCCACGGCTTTTTGCCAGAAGAATCAAAAAAGAGCACAAGCAACGGCGCAGACTCCAAGGCCATAGAAAAAATCCAGTCGTTTTACACCAACTACATTTTCGGAAACGAGTTCGCAAGCGATTCTGTCATCGCGAAGTATTGCACAAAGGAACTCGCACAAGAGCTTTCAAAAGCGTACGACGACGAGTTCAGCGATGGTGGCGGCTACGCCGTCTGGAAGTTCCGCAGCGATGCCCAAGATGGTGAGGACATTCGAGAAGTCGAAAAAATCGAACCTCTCAATGACGGCAAATACCTCGTCCATTACAACGATATGGGCAACAAAGGCACACACACCATCACCATCGTCCAGCAAGACGGCGAGATTTTCTTCAACAAACTAGATTAAAAGGCAACCAAATGGATATTAAAGTTCTCCGTGCAACAGAAGAATGGCAACGCGCAGGCGCTTATTCAGTGCGCATCCAGGCGATGAATCGGGCGTATCACATTTCGCTCCGTGATGAATTTGACGAACACGATTGCGACGGCACAAAGTTTATCGTTTTGCTTGATGAAGAATACCCTATAGCAACGTGCCGATTCTATGAAATCGACGCCGAAACGGCAACAATCGGGCGCGTAGTCGTCATGCCGGAATATCGCGGTCAAAAGCTCGGCGCCATGGCCGTCCGCGAAGCCGAAAAATGGATCGCCGAGTGCGGCTACAAACAGATCATCATCGACAGCCGCCTAGAAGCCACAGGATTTTACGAGAAGCTTGGGTACAAGCTCATCGGTGATCAGCCGCACCGCTGGGGCGTCTTTGAATGCATCCGCATGAAGAAAATTCTCTAGCACCCCACATCCTTTGTATTGTATCTGTAATTTTGTGCATACACTTTTGCAAACTTCACAAATGAAAGTATATTACAAAAAAGTAAAGTATAAATCATTTGTACAAACCAACCAAGAAGGGGAATGCACATGGCAAACTACACCAACAGTCCACTCGTATCTTACGTTGCCCTATCACCGAACAAGACTACAATAAGAACGCATGCGATAGATACGATTACCATCCACTGCACAGCAGGCCAGATGTCAGTCGAAAATCTCGGAACACATTTTGCGAACAAGGCTGTTATGGCATCTTCAAATTACGGCATCGGTAAAGACGGGCGAATCGCCATGTACGTGCCGGAATCATCCCGTAGTTGGTGCAGCAGCAACCCCGAAAACGACCATCGAGCTATAACCATCGAAGTATCAAGCGATAGCAAATCCCCTTACGCCGTCTACACCGAAGCATACGAATCATTAATCAAGCTCGTCGCCGATGTATGCCGTAGGAACGGGATTACCCAGCTCCGCTGGAAGCACGACAAGTCGCTCATAGGGAAAACAGACGCCGAGGGTAAACTGCTACAGAACCTCACCCTCCACAAGTGGTTTGCGAACAAGGCATGTCCAGGAGAGTTTCTCGAAGGACACATGTCTGAGATTGCAGAAAAGGTGAATGTATTGCTGCAGCAGTAGAACTGATGACGGGGTTTATGAACAGTTAACCGAGACGTTCGTTTACGACGTTCCAATCAACGATAGTCCACAACGCCTTGAGATAATCAGGGCGGCGATTGCGGTAATCGATATAGTAGGCATGTTCCCACACGTCAAACGTGAGGAGCGGTTTCAAGCCCTTTGTTATCGGATTTTGGGCATTGACTTCCTGCGTGATTACAAGTTTCTCGTTATCCGTAGCCGAAAGCCAGACCCAGCCGGAACCGAATAGACCCGCGCCTTTCGTCTGAAAATCATCTTTGAACTTTTCAAACGTACCAAAATCACGAACGATCAATTCGGCAATTCTGCCCGTAGGAACATTGCTAGACGAAGCTGGTTTGAACTGCAAGAAATACAGCGTATGATTCAAAATCTGCCCTGCATTATTGAAGATTCCCCCTTCAGCGCTTTTAACAATTTCCTCAAGCGACTTGCCTTCAAAACCACTCCCTGGAAGTGCGACATTGAGATTGTTCACGTAAGTCTGCAAATGCTTGCCAAAATGAAAAAGAATAGACTCTTGGCTCAATGCCGGGGCTAGATCCGCAATTCCGTACGGGAGCGTCGGCATTTCAAATTTTCCGTTGACAGGTTGTAACATGGAGAATCCTCCTTTTTAATAGTTTTATCATTGCTCTCATCAAATATATACTAAGCCGGCTTTATAACGTATCAAAAAAGTAAGAAAATATTATTCCATATTAAAAGGATTATGCCTATTAAACAGAAAAAGCCCGCTCGAAAGCGGGCACGACAAGAAATACAAAGCGCTATTCTTCGTCGCCTTCTTCTGCACCTTCATCAGATTCAGCGGCAGCGACAACATTGCCGAGGAGTACGCTCACGTCAACGGACTGGAGGTCAGCGAGGCTCTTTACGCCCGTCTTCTTGTCCTCTTCGACCTTGCCGAAAGTGGAAACGATGACATTAGCAGAGCTTGCTTCAAAACGGCGAGTCTTGTTCGTAATGCTCATGGTTCCCTTCGTTGCCGGGAAGAACTTGGCTTCGAGCCTTGCCATATCCTGAGAGGTTTTCACCGTCTGGAGAGCCTGGCAAGCAATAGCCCATGTAGACTTGTTCGTTTCGATTCCATTGTTGACAAGTTCAAGGACCATGGAATTGCCCTTGAAGGACTTGGCCGTCGTGGCATCGTAATGTTCCTTAGCCTGGTTGACGTAGTTGCCCTTCTGCATGAAGAGCATGGCAATAAGGCCAAAGACGAGAACGGTAAGAGCGATAGCAATATTCTTTAAATTCATGACGTTCTCCCTTATTCAAAATGGTATTCAGCCGGTTTTTCGATTTTGAGGCTGTTTGCAAGGTTATACTGGACCAGGGCACTGTAATCGACATTCTTGAGCTTGCCCTTCGCAAAAGTGAACTTCACGACGCAGTCCTTACCGCAAGCGACTTCCTTAGAACCCTTTTCGTTCTTGACGAGGATAGAACCTTCGGCAAAGCCAGCCTTTTCATAGATGCTATTCTGTACGGCATCGTTAATGCCAGCACCCGTGTAAAGGTGAGAAATCTGCTTGAAGCGAGCGTCCTTGTCGTTTTCAATCGCAGCAAGATTGCTCTTGAAAGCAGCTTCAGTCTTTGCACCGGAAAGCATGGAATACACAAGCTTCCAAGCCATGCTGTACTGATCGACGGAACGCCACTGTTCCACGAGGACTTGCGTATTCTTTTCCAAATAAGCCGATTCCTGTTCATTGACAGTTCTCTTAGCCTGTTCCTCATAGCCACCCTGGAGGGTTTTCAGGACAACAATGAGAGCGACGAGGATGACAACGTCAACCACGACGAGGATCTTCATTTTCTTCTTATCCATAGTATTCCTTTAAAAAGAGGAGTTTTCAGAAATAATCTAAACTTTAATTTAAAAAAAACAAGCAAATTTAAAGTAAAAAACAAGGACTAACACGCCTATTTTTTATATTCTTCAGGTATGAGCGAAGACATTTACAAATTACCATCCCAGATTATCTACAACAACCTCAAGGAAATGATGCGCGCCAAGAATACCGCGCACGAATCCATATTCAAGTTCCACTGGAAAAAGATGTGGCCGTTCAGCCTTATTTGGCCGCAGGTGGATTTTATCCGTATCGTGAGGCTCATGGGCGAACTGCAAAAGAACGTCACCTCGCAAAAAGCCCTCGTTAAAGAGGCGAAATCCAAAGCCAAGCCATACGAAAAGACGTTCCTCGATACCGTGCCTGCTTACCTGGACTGCTTTGGCGAATCTTGCAAACATCTTGCCGCAGTCGCCCAGTGGAAGCAGGACATGCTTGAAAAGAAGCTCCACCACGACGTGAAGATGATGCGGGATGTTTCGGAATACAACAACATCCTCAAGGCATACGAAAAGGCTCAAAACGACCTTGTCCAAGCTGGCGCTTTTGTCCGTGCAGGCTGGGTCGAAGCACTTAAAGGTTTCGTAGACGAAACCGAAGGCAAATAATGCCAGCCGTAAGCGTCATCATCCCGATGTACAACACCGAGGCTTTCATCAAGGATTGCCTCGATAGTCTTATCGCTCAAACATTTTCAGATTTTGAAGCCATCATCATCGACGACGGCTCAACCGATGGCGGAGCTAGAATAGCAGCCGGTTACGCCTCGTCTGATTCGAGATTCAAGCTCATCGGGCAACCGAACAAAGGACCATCCGAAGCGCGCAATACGGGTCTCAAGATCATGCGCGGCGAATACGTGACGTTTATCGATAGCGATGACTGCGTAGCTCCGAACTTTCTTGAAACGCTCTTTTTCATTGCACAACTACACCAAGCCGATATCGCCTGCTGTTCCATCAAGAATATCGACGAAGCGTACAAGTGCGACGGAACAACACCCAACACATCTATTTCGGCAAGCCTCACGCCAGAAGAAGCGGCCAGGATTTCGCTTTACCAAGACTCGTTGCCAGATTACTCCGCCTGGAATAAGCTATACAAGGCAGACTTGTGGAAAGGGAAATTTTTCCCAGCTGGTCAAATTTTTGAAGACCTTGCACTGATTCCAGAAATTTTGCTTGGTGCTAACAAAGTTGTAACGACAAAGTCGAACCTTTACTTTTATCGCAAGCGCCCAGGCAGCTACCTCGCCACGCCATTTGACGAATCAAAGATTGTGTTGCTAGACGTTGCCGAAAATGTTTTTGAAGCAATGAAACCTAGATCGAAAAAATTATACAAGGCCGCCCGCAGCATGCTCGTGAGCGCAAGCTTCAGCATTTTGATGCGAACCGAGGATTCAGATAAATTTGCAGATTGCCGCAAAAGAGCGATGGCACACATTCGCAAGTACCGTTTGGGCACCCTCTTTGACCTGAAAATCCGCTTGCGAAACCGCATGGCCATTCTACTTTCGTATCTCCCTCGCCCGCTTTTCCTCAAGCTTTTGAAAAAAGGACTTTCGTGATTCACTTAACGCCCAAAGAAGTCTTCATCCGCACAGCGCGGCGCGTTTTCGGTGAAAAACGCGTTCATGACTATCTGATCAAGCGCGGGATAAAGCTAAGGCATTTGAACGAGGGGTACGAAAATAGCGACACCTGTAGCGAGGTTTACAAAGTCAGCGAAAATCACGAAAATTGCGAGAATCGCCAGACACTCATATTCATGGCCGATGGAAAATGGATGCACGGTGGACTCACCGACAGACTCCGCGGAATGACCAGCGCATACAAATTCGCCAAAGAGCACAATCTCGACTTCAAGATTTTCCATACATCGCCATTTGGACTTCAAGAAATTTTGCAGCCAAACAAAGTAAATTGGATTATTGGAGAAAATGAAATCAGTCACAATTGCGAAATCGCCAAGCCAGTTTTACTTTACCGAGAAGATTTCAACAACGATTCTGCGCTAGAGCGCCAGCTCGATTCAAATCACAAACAGTTCCATCTCTATTCGTGCGTGGATACCGTCGGCAAAGATTTTCCAATTTATTTTAACGAACTTTTCAAACCATCGCTAATTTTAGAACAAGAACTTGCACATTACGGCAAACTGCTAGGCGAAAGCTACACTGCAATTTCGTTCCGCTTCCAGAATAAGCTTGGAGATTTCAAGGAATTCACTTTCAGGGAGCTGTCTGAGAAAGGCAAGCGGAAACTCTCGAATGCGGCGATGAATGTTTTGAAAAAGGAAACACCCCATCCAGTGGGGCATGAAAAATCGGATACAACATTAAGAAAAACTCTTGTAACGGCGGACAGCCCGACATTCCTTGCAGAAGCCGAAAAACTTCCAAATGTTGTTACGGTCAAGGGGAAAAGCATCCACATCGATTTCAACGGTTCAAAAAACGCGACCGATTACCTGAAAGCTTTCACAGAATTTTTCCTCATTTCACGAGCATCAAAAGCAAAGCTCTACCGCAATCGCAAATTCAAGACTTATCCATCTAATTTTCCCAAATACGCATCTTTGCTAGGCAATGTGCCGTATGAAATTGTAGAAGATTAGAATTTCAGGAACCTTCGCGGAATAAACAGCTTAGGCAAGCGCATCCAGAAGCGAGGAGAAATAGAAATCACCTTTGGAATCAGGCATAGCGCTTTTAGTTTATTCTGGGCAGCCACAGCAGAAAACCAGTTGGCTTTCCAAGCGCGGACGGCCTTTTTATACAAGGGATGCGTACTGTAATTTTCAGCCAGGATTCGCAATATTTCACTATAGATCCGGTCGTGATTTACATGTAAATTATCACCGTGTTCACGGTAATAGCAGCACACAAAATCCTTCGAAACCGGCTGCGGGCCATAATGGTAAAGGATGTTCAAAAAAAGCGGATAATCCTCGAAGAAATAACGCTTATCATAAGCTCCAATTTCAAGAATCTTTTCGCGAATGAACATTTCGGCACAACCATGCAAGGCCTTTTGCCCCAGAAAAGATTCCTCAAAAGTCACCTGCGGTACGCTGCGGAGGTAGCGGCAGTCCATTTCGGTCCCGACCCTATCGCCTTCATACAGCGGAACAACTTGTCCAAAACACGCAACCGCTTCTGGATGGGCATCCAGAAAATCGCTCTGTTTCTTGAGACGATCTGGAGGCATAATGTCATCCGAAGAAAACGAACACACATACTTTCCACGAGCAAGAGAAAGCGCCTCGTTCAGCGTTGCAACAACACCTTGATTCGGGCGATGGATAAACGTAAACCCGAATTCTTCAGAAAGCCGTTTTAAAATTTCTGGAGAACGATCCTTGCTGCCATCATCAATAACGATCAACTCAAAATCAACACCCGTCTGTTCCATCACAGAACGGACAGCCGCTTCAACATACGGTTCGTGATTATAGCTCGGCAAGATTACAGAAACTTTCGGATTCATGTTTCGGTCCTTTCCGTTTTAGACCACTCTAAACGACTGACAAGAATAAGCGAGGCGACAAGCGTCAAAAAGTTTTCGAGAGCATACGCCATCATCGGGCCATTAAATTCATAGAGCTTAACGAAAGCTACGGTTGCACTTGCCAGGACAAGTTCAGAGCAAATTTCAAGAACCAAGAATTTTTTCGTTTCACGGCGGGCAATCAGCACAAGTCCAAGAGCCCATCCGCCTACGCGGAAAAAATCGCCCAGCAGCTGCATAGGCATATAGTCGGCAGCACCAGCATATGCCGAAGAAAGCATCAACGCCACCAGCAGCGAACGGCCAAAATAGAGGATCAAAACCGCCACAAGCGCAAGCGCCATCGACTTCAACAAAAGCGGGCGGAACATATTCCAAAACTCCGATTTTACCATTTTCGCAGAAACCTTCGGCAAGATAATCACGCCAAGAATCGCCGAGAAAAACGCCGTCAAAAAATCTGAAATTTTCCAGATTCCCTGCCAAATGCCCGCCGCCTCCCATCCCAAATTCTCGCCAATGGTCATTCGCATGAACGTCAGCACCACAGGAGAAAGCACCATCGGCACAATCCCCATCAACGCATAAGAGACCCACGGAGCACGGATATCAAGCGCAGACTTGCGGATTTCACTTAAGCCAAACCCAGCTCGGGATGCAATTTGCGCTGCAAAAATGCCAGCAAAGACAGACTGAGTTGCCACAATCGAGAGGACACTCAAGCGTTCCGAATAAAGAAAGAATGCGACCCAGAGCATTTGCCACAGCGAAGACACCATGTTGATGAGCGCCCAACGGTGGTAATGCCCAAGCCCGTTCATCACGGAAGCTGTAATCGTAATGATATTTGTCGCAAAAACGCCCGGCAAAGCAAAGATAACCGCCGCCTGCACCAGACGCGGATGAATGCCCGGGAAAAATTTTTCAAGCGGCACCGTAAAGCAAAGGACAAGAGCAATGGCAAACGTGGCGATGCTTGCAAAAGTCGTCAAGCGAAAACCGCCACGCCAAACACCACGTAACTGTTCCAAGTGATCCTTGTTCTGCGCCGAGAGGCTCACCCAGCCATTCTGGAGCGCTAGTGAAGAAGTCGCCTGCCCCATCGTCATGAAATTCATGAACTGCCCGACACATGCAAATGCTGCTGGCGGAAGGAATACAGCCAAAAGCTTGTTCACGACAAAAACACGCAATGCATTCAGGAACGTCACCATTCCCGAACCCATAAACGCTTTCCAAAAATTCACCTGTTCAGATTTAGTCTTATCCACTCGTTGTCATGTCCGCCAGAGAGCGGGCATCTCCTTTTTCGCACATTTTATCTTTAAAACTCATTAATTGCCGCAATCACTTCAGTGACTTCATCATCAGTCATCACAGGACTCATGGGGATGCTGAGAACCGTCTTTGCCAAGGTTTCAGCAATCGGATACTCGCCATTAAACTCGTGTGCATACGCTTCTTGCTGATGTGGCGGAATCGGGTAATGAATAAGCGTCTCGATGCCTCGCGCACCCAAGAACTTCTGCAATTCATTGCGGGATTCTTCGCTCTTTAAACGAATCACGAACACATGCCACACATGCTCGGATGGCGTTGCAGGAATCTCCGGCAAAATGACCTTCGGATTCTTGATTTCAGAACAATAACGGACCGCGATTTCTCGGCGGCGTTCATTCGATTCGTCCAAATGCGGAAGCTTTGCAAGCAACAACGATGCCTGCATCTCGTCCAAACGAGAATTCACGCCCTTGAATTTATTCACATACTTACGTTCAGAACCGTAATTCCCGAGAGCGCGCACCATGTTTGCAATATCGGCATCGTTCGTGAGGACCATGCCCGCATCGCCAAGCGCTCCCAGATTCTTTGTCGGATAAAAACTGAAACCAGCCGCCGCCCCAAACGAGCCCGCACAGCGACCATCGCTCATACGAGCACCATGAGCTTGAGCGCTGTCTTCGAACAGGAGCAAATCATGCGTATTGGCAAACTCACAAATTTCATCCATATCACAAAGGCGCCCGTACAAATGCACCGCAAGAATCGCGCGGGTTCGCGCACCACATGCCTTTTCCAGCAGCTTCGGATCCATATCGTATGTATTTGCAGATGGCTCCACAAGCACTGGCTTAAGCCCTACAGCACTAACAGCAAGGACAGTCGCAATAAACGTATTCGAAGGCACTAAAATTTCATCACCTTCATGCAAACGTCCAAGTTCCATGGACGCCCGCAAAATAAGGGTTAAGGCATCAAGACCGTTCCCTACGCCGACGCCGTACTTCACACCGCAATATTCAGCAAACGCCTGTTCAAAGCATTCACAAAAATGCCCACGGATATACCAGCCCGATTCCACAACGGAACATGCGGCATTTTTCAATGCATCCATGTACGGAGCATTTAAAAGCTTCAAATCGAGAAAGGGAACTCTTGCCATATAATTTTCACAAAAACAAACTTTTGTCTTAATATAAAAAAAATCGGCTCCGATAAACGGAACCGATTACTGAGCTACGAAGGGCTCGAACCTTCGACCCACGCCTTAAAAGGGCGTTGCTCTACCAACTGAGCTAGTAGCCCGAGCAGGAGCAAATATACAAAAACATTTCCATATTGTAAAGGCATTATAAGCACCAATAAACAAAAAAAATAAGCTTACAGCTTCATATCTCAAAAACTTTCTTCTGATTTTTTATAAATTTATATCATGGATTTATTGAAAAAACTCTCCGTAATAGCATCTATTGCAATTGCATGCCCCGCAGCAGATTTTGGTTATTTTTCTAAGCACGATGCAGGGCAAGAAGTTTTTTCATTTCTATCGACATTTGACAGTCCACGCAATGCGGCCCTGGAAAAATCAGCGGCGGCACTCCCGACCACGGATCCGTCTATTGTACAATTAAACCCTGCAGCAGTTCTCATTGCCGAGGGTAAAAAACGCGTTGCCGAAGCCCACTGGCAAACAGGTGAATTCGCAAGCAACCAGGGATCGCTCTCTTACACAACGCAATATCAAAAATTTATTCTACAGTTCTCGTACAACTGGATTTCTTACGGATCGATCACGGGTTACGATGAATATGGGCAAGAAACAGGTAAGGAATACAAGCCCTTCAGCCAGCTGACAACGGCAACAGTCGCTTATCCGATGAAGCACATCCGTGTTGGTGCAACGCTCAAGTTTGCATCAGATAAACTGACAGGCGAAGCCGGAGACCAAACCGCTTTAGCAGCTGCATTCGACTGGGGCTTGACCTGGATGTCTGATTCAAAAAATTACGGCATCTCTTTTGTGGCAAGAGATTTCGGTGCAATGATTCGCGGCTATGTGAAAAAAGACGCCGACGACTCCTATCCGTTATCACAGACTTTCGCCTTTGGCGGATTTCTCAAGCCGCGCAGCGTCCCGCGTTTGACCTTGTTTGCCGAAACAGATTTTCCGCGCTATGCAGAACCCGACCTGAACCTCGGCGCCGAATATGCGCTCGGGGAATTTTTCCGCATTCGCGCTGGTTTCACACGTACATGGCTAGACTTATCTCGCGATATCAAGGAACTGGCGTCTTCGTCCAGCAGGCCCGATGAATCGAACGAAGCCCGCGTGTTCAGCCTCGGCCTTGGCTATACTTCAGACCTGTTCGGCTTTGACTACGCCTTTTCGTATCTCGCCGAAAGCATGGGATATGAGCACAGGCTCGGTCTGCGCATAGAGTTCTAGAATCCATTTGAGATAAGCCATGCGCCAGTTCGACGTTTTTGTTTTTGACGAAAACTTTGACGAGTCTCAAGGGAAATTACCCCAACCGCCATTCACGGATAAAGAACTAGCCTGGTTCTATACAAACAAATGTAATAAACATCTGGATGAGATCGAAGGAGAATGGGTCGTGTTTGTGCACCCAAGCATCAGGATCGACCGCGACTTTTTGAACAACGTTGCAGAAGTCACAGACGGTTTTCCGATGGTCGATGCTTTCGCGCCTCGCATTCGTACAGACAAAGGAAATTTTTTAGGCGGATTTTTATTAAGGCCAGTCGCTAAAGGATCGGGCTTTGTAGAAATCGACGAGAACGCCCCACTGCGCTACGTCGCCGCACCGCATCCGTATCTCGGAATTTATTCGAGACGCATTATTCAGCGCACAGGCGGTTTCGACACAACGCTCCCTGAATACGCAAGACTTGCAGACTTTACACTTCGCATGATGCACGCCGGAGGCAAAATGTTCTCCGTGCCGTATCTTGTAGCTCAAGCGACAAGCGACGAAGCCGAAAGCGCAGTGGAAAGAATCAACACTGAAAATGTGCACAGCCATGCAGAAATGCGCGATCTCAAGTCAATGGCAATCGTATTGTCAAAATCATTCGGCGCCGAAGCCTCATTGCCATTTGCCCTTCACCATCCAAGCATCATTCCAACGCTGCTCTGCAACCGCAAACAGCGCAAAGAAAAGCGCCAGGCCGCAACGCTCCTCTCCAAACTCAAAGCAGATTTTCTGAAAGAAGTGGTTAGTGGCTAGTCATTAGTCAATAGTTATTAGTTGTTTGTAGGAGCAGAATCCAGTAAAAATCTAGCCTTAACTGGATCCCTCATCCCTATGGGATTCGGGATGACGAGAAGCTGGGATTCGGGATGGCATCGAGCTTTACTCAATCTCCTTTTTTCATAAACGAGAGGGCGATGCCCGATCGGCGTCGGGCATGACAAATAAAAACAATCTCATAACATTCCTGTTTAGAATCCACAGCCTACTGCCTACCGTCTACTGCCTACTGCGCCTTCGGCGCAAAAAAAGAACCCCGCCGAATTGGCGAGGTCCAAAAGCTTTTTTAGCGGAGGTGTGGGAATCAAATTGCTTAGAGCGTTACGCCCACACCACTAACACTATTTAAACTTTAATTAGCCCTTGTAGTTGGTGATAACGCGAGCCATTTCGCAAACCTTGTTGCTGTAGCCCCATTCGTTATCGTACCAAGAGCAAACCTTCACGAAGGTCGGGTCGAGCTGGATACCGGCCTTAGCGTCGAAGATAGAAGTGCAGGAGTTGTTGCGGAAGTCGGTAGAAACAACAGCGTCTTCGGTGTAGCCGAGGATGCCCTTGAGTTCGCCTTCAGAAGCTTCCTTCATAGCAGCGCAAATTGCTGCGTATGCTGCGTCCTTGTCAGCAGCCGGAGCGTTCTTGAGTTCAGCAGTGAGGTCAACGAAGGAAACGTCGGAAGTCGGCACGCGGAGAGACATACCAGTGAGCTTGCCGTTGAGTTCCGGAAGAACCTTACCCACAGCCTTAGCAGCACCCGTAGAAGACGGGATGATGTTTTCGAGGATGCCACGGCCACCGCGCCAGTCCTTCTTGGACGGGCCGTCAACGGTCTTCTGAGTAGCAGTTGCAGCGTGAACGG
>Ga0310695_10001778_pt1 | contig 48602 bp, 35 predicted proteins | sample RumenRJG_04DNA_FD_203882 | JGI IMG/M metagenome (GOLD analysis project Ga0310695, IMG submission 203882) | Bovine rumen microbial communities from Lethbridge, Alberta, Canada - RJG_04 (v2) (version 2) | ecosystem: Host-associated > Mammals > Digestive system > Stomach > Rumen | place: Canada... | reverse complement strand
GAGAGAGCGGTAAAACAGCTTGACTTCTACGTTACGGACGACCGCCTTTCCGGGGTTCCGGATCTGCACCGCTATGTCATCATGTATGTTTATGGCCGGTTTATTATCAGGGAGGTTTAGGAGGGTAACCAGATTCTGTTTTGCGTTATGCCGTGAGGGAGCGCAGGGGCACTGACACCACTCATGGCAAATTCCTCCGGTGGTACTCTCTGCTGGTTCTGAGGTTTTGCGATGTGTTTTTTCTGACCGGTTCCTGCATCAGACAGGAATCAGGGATGTTATTGCCGCGATCCCCTATAACAACAAGGATACCCTGCATGCGCTGGTGGATTTTTATATCCTGTTGTGTAATGACAACCTTTATCTGAGTTATACCGAATTCGGTATAACAGCGATAACAGCTGTCAGTTCTCAAAATTTACCTGTTTCCTTGTCAGAAACGGCCGGATCGCCATTACAATTGCATCAGTTAAAAGCGGCGGCGGAGTTATTTAAAGCCGGTACGGAAGAGAGGTATTTCGGGGTGAAGGTGTTTCAGGCGGTGGGCGTCCGAAAATCCGGCAAGACCACTACCGTAGAAAATCTGGTACGGCTTCTTAAGAAAGATGGTCTTCGTGTCGGTACGGTAAAGTGCATCAACTGTCCCATGTTTGCCATTGAGGAAGGCCGGGATTCCAATACAGAGCGGCATCGCCGGGCCGGAGCCGACGTGGTGGTGGCCTTCGGCAGAAACGAAACGGATTTCATATATCCCGGGAAGCAGGATCTGAATGATATTCTGGAGACTCTCTCCGGAGACGGTCTGGATTATTGCATCGTGGAGGGCGGATATGAGTATGATCTGCCCCGGATTGTGTGTTTCAGAAACCCTGACGAGATTTCCGACCGTATTACCGGAAAAACCTTTGCTCTTTCGGGAGCCGGAACCGACGGGGCGGGATCGGGGATTCCTCCCGGGACTCTTACGTCGGGATTTCCGGCCCTGAGTGCCCTGACGCATTCCCGGGAGCTTCTGGATCTTGTCCTCTCCCGGGTACCGGACCTTGTTCTTCCGGTCCCCGGAATTCCGCGTCCCGCATCATGCCGGAGCTTTTGCCGGGGGTGTGCGGGACATTCCGGACGCACGATAGTTAAGAAAGAGGTATATCTCGAAATGAACGGCAGCTTAAGCAGCCATGGCGGAGAAGGATTTATCCGCTTTGTTTCGGTAAGCGAAAAGCGCGGTATTCCCAAAAAACCGGTTCCCGAAGCAGTGCTCAGGCCTGACTGGGGGATTGTTGACGATGCCCACGCCGGAAACTGGCACCGGCAGGTAAGCCTCCTTTCGCAGGAAAGCATCACGGCCTTTACAAAGCGGGGGGCCCGGGTAAATCCCGGTGATTTCGGAGAAAACCTGATTGTTTCGGGAATTGATTTTAAACGTCTTGCCCCGGGAATCAGGATTCAGGCGGGTGAGGGAATTCTGGAAATTACCCAGATCGGGAAGGAGTGCCACAGCCACTGTGCCATTTTCCGGCAGATCGGAGACTGCATCATGCCCCGGGAGGGAGTTTTTGCGAGAGTTGTTTCCGGAGGAATCATAAAGCCCGGGGATCGGGTTTCAATTCTTGAAGAGGCTGTATCCGCTTCGGAAACTGCAACCGACACTGAAAGCAACGTATTGCCAGGGGGGCCGGCTTCTGCTTCTGCTCCTGCTCCCTTCAGGGCGGCGGTAGTCACGCTGAGCGACCGTGGTTTTCGGGGGGAGTGCCGGGACGAAAGCGGCCCCTTTATTGCCGAAAAACTTGCCGCCGCCGGGTACGATATTCTGGAAACGGTGCTGCTTCCTGATGACGGTGAGCGGATCCGTCAGGAGCTGGTCAGGCTGGCGGACGCGGCAGGTGCGGATCTCATTGTCACCACCGGCGGGACGGGGTTTTCCGAACGGGATGTTACTCCCGAGGCCACACTGGCGGTGGCTACCAGGAACGCCCCGGGCATTGCGGAGGCAATTCGGGCAGAATCTCTGAAGATCACCAGAAGAGCAATGCTTTCCAGAGCGGTATCTGTTATCAGAAACCGGACTCTTATAGTAAACCTCCCGGGAAGCAGGAAGGCTGTGGAGGAATGTCTTAACGTTATTATGAGCGAGCTTCGGCACGGTCTTGGAATTCTCCTGGGGCGGGACGGGGACTGTGGCCGGCATTAGTCGGGTTTTGAAATTCGGAGTTGAAATGGAACTTTTAATCGGGAATGAAATTCACGGAAAATCGGCAGGTCTGAAGATGCCCCGTTTCCTCAGGGCGGTACTGACGATGCTGATGGCGGGGGCCATGGCCGGTCTTTCCGGCTGCGGGGACAGCGGAAAGTCTGAAGCTGATTCCGGCAGTGCCGCCGCGCCGGAGAAAAAGGATACCAGACTTACGGTTTTTGCGGCTGCCTCCCTTACGGAACCCCTGACCGAAATCGGGAAAAACTATGAAAAGCTGCATCCCGGAGTCAGAGTGGTGTTCAGTTTTGATTCCTCGGGGACTCTCAGGACCCAGATTGCCGAAGGAGCCCGGTGCGATGTTTTTGTTTCCGCTTCTCCGAAGCAGATGGATTCCCTGGATATCAGGACGGGGGATGATAAGAATCCCAAACGGCTGGACTACATTCAGGGGGATACCAGGTTCAATCTTCTGGAGAACAAGGTAACTCTGGCGGTTCCGAAGGGCAACCCGAAGGAGCTGAAAAGCTTTGACGACCTGGCTGCGAAGCTTCGGGAGGGACAGGTGTTTCTGGCCATCGGTAATTCCGATGTGCCCGTGGGACAGTATACGCTCCGTATTTTTGATTACTACCATCTGGAGGTGAAGGATCTCTATGCCCGGAAATCGCTTACCCTGGGCAGCAACGTCAAGGAGGTCACCTCCCAGGTTTCCGAGGGAACGGTGGATGCCGGGATAGTCTATGCCACCGATGCCCATTCTGCAGGACTTGCGGTGGTGGATACCGCTACCCGTGAAATGGCGGGACAGGTTATCTATCCTGCGGCGGCACTTAAGAATTCGGAAAACCCCGGGGAGGCCAGAGCCTTTCTGGATTACCTGAAAACTCCCGAATCCGGCACTGTCTTCGAGAGCGTGGGTTTTACCGTTATCGGGAAATAGCGGAAAGCAGCTGACCGGAACAGGAAAAAGGACGCCGATATGGAGCAGACACTGGATCTTTATCCATTGTACAATTCAGTGCGCGTTGCCCTGATTGCGACTGCGGTTATTTTTTTTGCCGGCATCGGAACCGCATATTACGTTTCCCGGCTTCCGAGAATGCTGAAGGGACTTCTGGATGTGGTACTGACCATCCCGCTGGTGCTCCCGCCCACCGTTATCGGCTACCTGCTTTTGCGGATCCTGGGGCCGCACCGTCCGGTGGGAGCATTTTTTCTGGAGCATTTTGATCTGAGACTGACCATGACCTGGTGGTCGGCGGTTTTTGCCACCGCGGCGGTCGCATTTCCTCTGATGTACCGTACCTGTCGCGGTGCCTTTGAGTCCTTTGATGAGAATATCGGCAATGCAGCCCGCACTCTGGGGCTCAGCGATACCCGGATCTTCTGGCGGATTCGGATTCCGGTATGCCGGCAGGGGATTATTGCCGGGGTGGTGCTGTCTTTTGCCAGAGCCCTGGGGGAATACGGTGCCACCAGCATGATTTCGGGGTACACGCCCGGAGAGACGGCCACCATTTCCACTACTGTCTATCAGCTCTGGCGCACGGAAAACGATGATCTGGCGGTGAAATGGGTGCTGATAAACCTGATGATTTCCTTTGCTGTGCTACTCCTGATAAATCTTTTGGAAAGAAAAAGGAAGAAGTAGGTTCTTTTGGTCTGTAAATGATTTTGCGGGAATCATTAAGTGTCGTTATACGCTGATTTTGAAAAGAAACTGGACAGCTTTACCCTGAAGGTATCGTTTTCCGTGACTGACGGAGTGCTGGCGCTTCTGGGGGCCTCCGGTTCCGGAAAAAGCATGACCATGCAGTGCATCTCCGGTGTCAGAAAGCCGGATCGCGGACGGATTGCGATTAATGACCGGACGGTGTTTGATCGTGAGAGGCGCATAAACCTGCCACCGCAGGAGCGCCGCACCGGGTATCTTTTTCAGAACTATGCGCTGTTTCCCAACATGACGGTGTATGAGAATATTCTCGTGAGTGTCAGAAAATCCGGTATCCGAAACTCCCGGGAGCGGATTCAGAGAGCCCGGGACATCATTGACAGAATGCAGCTTTCCGGAGTCATGAACAGCAGGGCCACCGAGATCTCCGGAGGACAGATGCAAAGGACGGCACTGGCCAGAATTCTGGTAAACGATGCCGACATCATGATGCTGGACGAACCGTTCTCCGCGCTGGACGAGCATCTCCGCTTCAGCATGGAGCGGGAGCTTCGCGCCGTTATCAGGGAATTCGGCAGGACGGTGCTTTATGTTTCCCATAACAGGGATGAGGTCTGGCGCATAGCCGATCATGTGGCCATTATGAATAACGGCATTATCGAAACCATGGGAACGGTCAGGGAGGTTTTTGAAAACCCGGTGACCGTTAACGGAGCCAGGCTTACCGGAATTAAAAATATAGCACCGGCCGTAGCTGACGGAGCGGGGTTTCTCATGGTTCCGGGATGGGGACTCCGGGTTCCTCTGCCATCCCGGACAGGAACCGGAGTCCGGCTTCCGGATCCTTCCCGGATCAGTGCGGCCGGACTTCGCATGAATGATATCAGGACAGTGCCGGAGGCTGGTGTTCCGGGAAGCTGGCACACCTTTGTGACGGACGCGGTGACACCGAATCTTTTCGGGTTCACCCTGGAATTGCATAATGCAGGCGTTCCGGATCCTCTTCCCCTGTTCTGGGAAGTGTCCCGTGACGTGTGGCGCCCCGGGACGGAGCGGACGGTTTCCCTGTTCGTTCCGGATCGGGCAGTGGCGGGGTTGGTTGCATGACAGGAGACAGTACAGGAATGGATATGCATTTTGAAAAAAGACCTTTCAGGGAAAGCAGGGATCTGCTGCTTCAGAAGGTATCCCGGGTACCGGCGGAAACGGTGCCTCTCGATGAGGCGTACTGGCGCGTGGTGGCGGGAGACATCACCGCGGGGATGATGATTCCTCATTATGACAGATCCCCTTATGACGGTTATGCCCTGAGAAGCTGTGACATTCGGGGTGCCGCTCAGGAAAACCCGGTAACCCTGACCGTTGTCAGGGAAATCCGCCCCGGGGATCCCGCAGGACGGGGGCTCCGTGAAGGAGAGGCCGCAAAGATTCTTACCGGGGCTCCGATTCCCGAAGGTGCCGATGCGACAGTCAAATACGAGGATACCGTGTTTTCCGGGGAGACAGTTACTCTCAGTGCTCCTCTTGCCGCCGGACAGAACATTATCCGGGCCGGGGAGGATGTGAAAAAGGGAGACCTTCTGGCAGCGGATGGCACTGTTGCCGATACCGCCGTCATGGGACTTCTGTCATCTCAGGGGCTTTCCGAAATAGCGGTATATAAAAAGCTTCGGGTGGCCGTAATCAGTACCGGAGACGAGCTTCTTGAGGCGGGAGAGGAGCTCTCCGGCAGCAAAATCTACAATTCCAACCGCTACACCCTGACGGCGGAGCTTCTTAAAAACGGTTTTGCGGCCGACTATCTGGGCCGGGCCGGTGATGACACTGACGGGATTGCGGATCTTCTTTCCCGGGCTCTTCAGGATCATGATGCCGTAATTCTCACCGGCGGGGTATCGGCGGGAGATTATGATCTGGTACCGGACGCCTTCCGGAAAATCGGTGCCGAAATTGTCATTCACGGGGTAAAAATGAAGCCCGGAATGGCCGGAGTCTACGGCTTTTATCAGGGGAAGCCCTGTATTGCCCTGTCCGGAAATCCGGTGTCGGCGCTTACCGGGTTTTACTGCATTGCGGCTCCTCTGCTTCGCAAATATGCCGGAATGTCCCGTTACAATCCCGAGATTATCAGGGTTAAAATCACCCGGGATTTTACGAAAGGCGGGCAGAAAGGCGGGCAGAACAGAATGGCAGAAAGGATTCTCCGCGGCGCCATGAGCATTGAAAACGGCACGGTGTGCCTGACGCCGTCCCGGGAACAGGGCAATGTGGTTATAAGCAGTCTTTCCGGAGCGCGAATTCTGGCCATTGTTCCCGGGGATCACGGTCCCGTGAAAGCCGGAGACGTTCTGGACGGTTTTATTATCTGAGGGGGTTGTCAATGAAAAAGGTGGCTGTGCAGGAGTCCGTCGGCATGCGGCTCTGCCATGACATTACCGAAATCAGGGACGGTTTCAAGGGAGTGGCCTTTAAAAGAAACTCCGTTATCGAAGCCGGGGATATCGAACATCTCCTGAATATCGGAAAGCGGCATCTCTATGTCTGGGATGATTCCATAAGGGAGATCCATGAGGATGACTGTGCGCTTCGCATGGCAGGCATGGTCCCGATGCCGGGAGCCCATTACGAGGGGCCTTCCGAAGGCAAGGTGCTTCTTATTGCCGATACGGAGGGACTTTTTCTGGTAAACAGAAGGCTGCTTTCCGCGGTAAATGAAATTCCGGATCTGACGATTTCCTCGCTTCCGAATCATTATGCCGTGAAAAAGGGCGCCCGGCTGGCCTCCATGCGGATTGTCCCTTTGGTAACCGCCGAGGAAAATATTCTCAGGGCCGAAGAGCTCTGCCGGAAGGAAAAGCTTTTTGAACTCCATCCCTACCGGCCCCGCAGAACAGGAATAATCATCACCGGTTCCGAAATTTATTCCGGAAGGATCGGTGATAAATTCGAACCTTTGCTGCGCTCCCGTCTGAAACGGTATCCCGGAGAGGTGCTGGGAGTGCGGGTGTGCGATGATGATACCGGCATGATTGCGGCCGCGGCTGAGGATTTTATCAGGGCGGGGGCGGATCTTCTGCTGTTTACCGGCGGCATGTCCGTGGATCCCGATGATGTTACTCCCCGGGCCATCCGGGAAACGGGGGCGGAGATTCTGACCCACGGGATGCCGGCCCAGCCCGGGAACATGACGCTTCTGGCATATCGTGACAATACGGTCATGCTGGGAGTTCCCGGGGCGGCAATTTCCCGTCCGACAACACTGCTGGATGTCCTCCTGCCGCAGATTTTTGCGGGGATTCGTTTTAATCCGGAGGATCTCCGGAATCTGGCAGAAGGGGGACTGTGCCAGTTCTGCAGTCAGTGTCACTATCCGAATTGCACTTTCGGAAGATATTAGCGGTTATTGGCAGGTTGCTGGCGGGTATTGACGTGCGGGACAGTTTTTCCAGGGAAATCAGTTATCTGAGGATGTCGGTAACCCGCCGGTGCGGTTTTGCCTGCATTTACTGCGCGGATCGGAAATGCCGGAGCGTTCCGGACGACGAGCTTAAGCCCTCCGAAATATTCCGGATTGCAGGAGTGCTGGCGGGTGCCGGCTGCCATAAGGTCAGACTTACCGGAGGAGAGCCCCTGCTCCGGGGGGACATTGCGGAAATCTGCCGGGGAATTCGGGATCTCCCCGGGGTCCGGGAGCTGGCACTGACCACCAGCGGCCTTTATCTTTCCGGAATGGCCCGGGAGCTTTTTGAGGCGGGGGTATCCCGGGTCAATATCAGCATTGACACGCTGGATCCCGTAAAATTTGAAATGATTACCGGGAAAAACTGCCTCCGAAAGGTGCTTACGGGGCTGGAGGCGGCTCTCTCCTCCGGCTTTGAGCAGGTGAAGATCAATACGGTGCTCCTTCGCGGCATTAATGACGATGCGGCTTCCATAAGAGCGCTGGCCGATCTCGCGGACCGTCATTCCCTGGATTTAAGATTTATCGAGCTTATGCCGGCAGGTGCTGCGGACTTTCCCTATGGCGAGCATTTTACCGCCGGGAGCACGGTGCTGAAGGCTCTCCCGGAACTTATGGAGATCCCGGAGGGAGCCGGCAGTTCCGGGGTGGCCCGGATGTACCGCCGGGAGGGGAGGCCCGGACGCATCGGCATCATTTCCCCGATAACCGGAAAGTTCTGCCAAAACTGTAACCGGATCCGGGTGCTTTCGGACGGCCGGCTTCGGACCTGCCTTTTAGGGGGAGAGGAATTTAATCTCCGGAAGCTTTCCGAACCCGAAATCGCTGAGGTGTTCCGGAAGGCCTGCGCTCTCAGACCGAAGGAGCACGGCATTTCCGCAGGCAGTACCGGCTTCAGAATTCCGATGCAGGGGATTGGCGGGTAGACAGGCTGCGGACGACAGGAGGATAATTTGGAGGATTTTACCCATTTTAATGACCGGGGCGGTTCCCGTATGGTGGATGTATCCGCCAAGAACGATACCCTGAGAACTGCAACGGCCGAGGGATTTGTCTATGTAAATTCCGGAACTCTGGCTCTTATCAGAAGCGGCGGGATTAAAAAGGGCGATGTTCTTTCGGTGGCACAAGTGGCCGGAATCATGGGGGCGAAGCACACGCCGGATCTGATTCCCATGTGTCATCCCCTGTTTCTCTCCGGAGCGGATCTCCGGCTCTCCCTCGACGAAAATGCCTCGGCTGTCAGAATTGAGGCCACCGTGAAAAACCGGGGGGCCACCGGAGTTGAAATGGAGGCGCTTACCGCAGTGTCTGTGGCGGCTCTTACCGTTTACGACATGTGCAAGGCCGTCCAGAAAAACATGACCATCGGGAATATCAGACTTCTTCACAAAACAGGCGGGGTTCATGGAGAATATCACTGTTCCTGATATCGGCGCTGCGGTACTGACCGGCGGACTTTCCTCCCGCATGGGCACAGACAAGGCCGGTCTTCCGGTGTCTTCCGAAGCCGGATGCCCGGTGTTTTTTGAGAGGATCTGCCGGAGCGTGAGATGCTTTCCCGGACGGTATCTCTCGGAAAATGCCGCACAGAATTACCGTTTTCCCGGATTTCGGGCTGTCAGGGACGAGTATCCCGGAAGCGGTCCTATGGGAGGAATTCTCACGGTTCTCGGGCATGCGGAGCAGGACAGCGTGCTGTTTATTGCCTGTGACATGCCGGAATACCCTGAAGCCGAGGCCCTGAGAATCGCCGGTCTGTACTGCGGCGAGGATGCCCTGATTCCGGTGGCAAACGGTAAATGGCAGCCTCTGGCGGCGATTTATTCCCGGAGAATGATACCGGTGTTTCAGGAGGCGATCCGGAAGGGGGAGTTCCGGATCCGTGACGCCATTATGAAGACGGATTTCCGTCTTGCGGCAGTTCCCGAAGAACTGACGGAATTCTATCTTAACATCAATACTCCCGGAGATTTCAGGAAGTACCTGGAAACCGGGGCTTCGGAGCGGGGGCGGGTTCCGTGCCCCTGACCGTCAATACTTCACTTTCCCGGCGATTTCCGGATCAGTACCCCGGAAATACCTGTATTCGCTTTTCAAACAGTTTCATGATTTGTTTTTCAATATGGAAAAGTGTGAAACCGGTCAGTGACCTTCTTCAAAAAACACGTGCCGTAAAACCGTTTCCGGCGACAATCCCTTTAAAATTACGTCAGGAATGACGATTTGGCAGGATGTATTTTCTTCATGATCTTCAGTGTTCCCGGCATCAGGTTCGGCATCAGGCGGGGAAGCTCCGAATAAAACCGTCGGATTCCTGCTGTTTTTTTATGGCGCGTTTCCGGCCCGGCCGTTCTTCAGTCCTTTATCGGGACAGTCCGGTTCGGAAGGTCCCGGATCTGTCAGCTATTCTCCTTCATAATCGAAACGGTAATTTGTATGGATCAGAAGCAAGAGCTTAAAAACACGCAGCGCGGTAAACTGATAAAAAGCTTTTTGGCTACATTTCAGAGGAGAGTGGCGGCAAATCCCCCCGGGGTCTGCTGCATTTCCACTCACATTGCCTATCTGCGTACAGCCCGCAGCCAGACCTGCGGCAAGTGTGTTCCCTGCGCCAAGGGCCTTGAACAGCTGGAGAACATGCTGCAGAAGGTTCTGGACGGTACCGCGGATATGGACATGTATGTGGACATGCTGTGGCTGGCGCAGACCATAAAGGACACCGCGGACTGTGCCATAGGATATGAAGCTGCCTATATGGTTCTGGCCAATATCAAGAATTTCAGGGACGAGTACCTGTATCACATCAACCATCACCAGTGTCAGGCCAGTGTGTCGGTAAAGGTTCCCTGCATGTACAACTGTCCCGCCAATGTGAATATTCCCGGGTATATTGCGCTTATCAGGGATGAAAGATACGCCGATGCCGTGAACCTGATAAGGGAGGACAACCCCTTCCCGACTGCCTGCGCCTTTGTCTGCGAGAGACCCTGCGAGGCCCAGTGCCGGAGAACCCTGATTGACGCGGAGATCAATATCAGAGGTCTTAAGAAATTTGCGGTGGATCAGATTCACGCCGACAAAATTCCCTCGCCGCCCCGCAATGTGGATACCGGAAAAAGAATTGCGGTGGTAGGGGGTGGTCCCTCAGGTCTTACCTGTGCCTATTTTCTGTCCCGCATGGGACACTCCGTGGTGGTTTACGAGGCGAAGGAAAAACTCGGCGGCATGCTCCGCTACGGAATTCCGGGATACCGGCTTCCCAAGGATCGTCTGGACGAGGATATCAATGCCATTCTGGCACTGGGAGGCATTGAGGTGCGTCTTAATGTCAGCATCGGGAAGGACATTGCCGCGGAGGACCTGGAGAAGGAATATGATGCCGTCTATCTTTCCATAGGCGCGCAGAAGGGGCGGGTCATTCCCATCAAAAACTATGATAATCCCAACGTGGCATCGGCTGTGGAAATGCTGGACCGCATCGGTCACGGAGATCTTCCGGACTTTTCCGGAAAGAACGTGGTGGTTATCGGGGGCGGCAACGTGGCCATGGACTGCGCCCGTTCCGCGGTGCGCTGCGGAGCGGCCTCGGTCACCCTGGCGGTACGGGAGCCGCAGGTGGACATGACGGCACTGCCATCCGAAATCCAGGGGGCCATTGAGGAGGGGGTGGAGCTCATGACCATGTACGCCCCGGCCGAGATTCGGGTCGACGAAAACGGGAATGTGAAGAGCCTGATTACGAAACCGCAGATTACCAGCTTCTATGACAGCAATACCGGCATGCCCATGGTAAGAGATGCTGACAAGGAGGAATACGAGATTCCCTGCGATGTCATATTCATGGCAATAGGGCAGGCCATTGTTTCGGACGACTTCGCCGTCTATGAGAGGTCTCCCCGGGGCAATTTCATCACGGATGCCACCACTGCTCTTAAAGATCATCCCGGAGTGTTTGCCGGCGGTGACTGTGTCAGCGGGCCTGCCACGGCCATTATGGCTATCGGTGCCGGCAAGATTGCCGCCATCAATATCGATTCGTATCTGGGATATCATCACCATTACCGTACAAATATCGGGATTCCGCAAAGCCACGGCAATATGCGTCATCATATGGGAAGGGTCAATCTCACGGAGAAGTCGGCCCGGGAAAGAAAAAAGAGCTTTTGCCCCGTGGAGAACAGCATGTCCCGCGAGGAAGCCATGCAGGAATGCGGCAAATGTCTCCGGTGTGATGTGTTCGGAAGCGGTACCATGAAGGGAGGCCTTTTGTAATGAGCGAAGAAGTGCGCCTGGTTATAGACGGAAGCGAGGTTTCAGCCCGCCGGGGACAGACCATTCTTGAGGTGGCCCGGGAGAACGGTATTTACATTCCGACGCTGTGTCATCTCAAAAATGTAAATGAGATCGGAGCCTGCCGGATGTGTGTGGTGGAAGTGGAGGGCGTTACCAGTCTGGTGCCATCCTGCAATACCAGGATCTGGGACGGCATGGTGATCAGCACCGGCACCGATAAGGTGCACCTGGCCAGACAGATGGTGCTTCAGCTGATGCTGGCACACCACGATGTCCGCTGTCTCAGCTGTGCCAAAACCGGAGACTGCGAGCTTCAGAAGCTGGCCAACGAATTTGAGCTGCCTTTGGAAAACCCCTACAAGACTCATGGCGATGTCAGGCTGCCCAACCTGGTGGAGAATCCGTTCCTGTCATATTACCCGGATTTGTGTATCGGCTGTCAGCGCTGCGTCAGCATGTGCAGCCGCATGGTGGGGAACGGCGTGCTCAACGCCTCCAAAATCGGCACCAAAACCTTTATCGAGGCTCCCTTCGGCAAGGACTGGAAGGAGACCCGGTGCGAGCTCTGCGGGAACTGCGCTTCGGCATGTCCCACCGGAGCCCTGGTGACCAAGAACATGCGCAAGTACCAGACCAGCAAGGTAAACAAGGTGCTGACCACCTGTCCGCACTGCGCCACCGGCTGTCAGTTTTACCTTCTGGTGAAGGACAATACCATTCTTGACGTGATGCCGGCCGACGGCCCCTCAAACAAGGGACTTCTGTGCGTAAAGGGCCGTTTCGGATCGTTTAATTTTGTGAATTCTCCGGACAGACTGCGCTATCCGCTCATTAAAAACCGGGAAACCGGGGAATTTGAAAGAGCCACCTGGGATGAGGCCCTGGACCTCGTGGCCAGAAAGTTTCTGGAGATCAGGGAGAAATACGGTCCGGACGCGCTGGCAGGTTTTGCCTGTTCCCGCTCGCCCAATGAGGACTGTTACATGCTTCAGAAAATGGTGCGCTGCGCCTTCGGCACCAACAATGTGGATAACTGTGCCCGGGTCTGCCACTCCGCCACGGTGGCGGGACTGGCCATGACCCTGGGATCCGGAGCCATGACCAATCCCATATCCGATATCACGGAGGATGTGGATCTGATTCTTCTGGTGGGATCCAATCCCGAGGAAGCTCATCCGGTTATCGGGATGCAGATCCGGCAGGCCGTCAGAAAGGGGGCGCATCTTATTGTGGCGGATCCCCGGAGAATCGGCCTTTCCAGAATGGCCGACATTCACCTGATGCTGAAGCCCGGTACCAACGTGGCCTTTGTGAACGGCATGATAAACATTATCATTTCCGAAGGACTGGCCGACATGGAGTTTGTCCGAACCAGAACCGAAGGGTACGAGGAGCTCAGCGAAATCGTCCGGGATTACACTCCGGAGAAGGTGGCGGAGATCTGCCATATTGATCCCGACCATCTCCGGGAGGCGGCCAGAATGTATGCCACGGCTGCCAAAGCACCGATTATCTACTGTCTCGGGGTTACCGAGCATTCCACAGGAACCGAAGGGGTGATGTCTCTTTCCAATCTGGCCATGATCACCGGAAAACTGGGAAAGAGCGGCTGCGGTGTTAATCCTCTCAGAGGTCAGAATAACGTACAGGGGGCCTGCGACATGGGGGCGCTTCCCGGGGACCTGCCGGGATATCAGAAGATTACCCGCGAGGACGTCATCGAGAAGTTTGAAAAGGCCTGGAATGTCAGGCTCAGCAGAAAGCCCGGGCTCCATGCCACGGATGTCTTCCCGGCCGCCATCAGGAAGGAGGTGCGGGGGCTCTTTATCTTCGGGGAGGATCCGGTGGTTACCGATCCCGACCAGGGGCATGTGATAAAGGCACTGGAAAGTCTGGATTTCCTGGTGATGTCCGAGATTTTCATGACCAGAACCACTCAGTATGCCGATGTGATCCTTCCCGGAGTCAGCTATGCCGAAAAGGAGGGCACCTTCAGCAATACGGAGCGGCGGGTGCAGCGGGTCAGAAAGGCGGTAACCCTGGAAGGGGAGATGCGGCCGGATACGGAGATCTTCATTGATCTTATGAACCGCATGGGATACCCGCAGCCGCACCTGCGCCCCGACGAGATTATGGATGAAATTGCCAGTCTGACCCCGAGCTTTGCGGGAATCAGTCATCGCCGTCTTGATGCCGGGGAAAGCATTCAGTGGCCGTGCCCTTCGAAGGATCATCCGGGAACTCCCATTCTTCATGTCGGAAAGTTCACCCGCGGTTTGGGCTGGCTCTATCCCGCCCGTTATTGCGAGAGCCAGGAGCTTCCTGACAGCGACTACCCGTTTATTCTGATGACCGGGCGCATTCTCTATCATTACAACACCATGGCCATGACGGGAAGAACCCGCGGACTTGTGGAAAAGGAAGGCCATTCCTTTATCGAGATCAATACCGAGGATGCCGCGCGACTGGGAATTTCCAATTTGGAGCAGGTCAGACTGACATCCAGGAGAGGTACCATTGAATCTCAGGCCCGGGTCAGCGACAAGGTGTCTCCCGGCGAGACATGGATGCCGTTCCACTTTGCGGACGGTTTTGCCAACATTCTTACTAATGCCGCCCTGGACAAGTATGCCCGTATACCGGAGTACAAGGTCTGCGCCATCAGGATAGAGAAGATTCAGCCCTGAAAAAGGGGGCATGGAAACGTAAAAGGGCCCGGATAATGGGATGAACCGTGATATAAAAGCCGGTGTGCGGGAGAGATCCCGCACGCTGTTTTTAAGGGGTAATTCTGGCAAAAATAATCCGGCCGTCCGGAATAATGCCGGGCGGCCGGGGAAAAGCGTTAACAGGAAGTCTCAGAGCTGCCCCGAACCCCGGAGACCGGTGCTGCCGCGGGCAGACTTCCTTATGGCCGGTCAGGGAACCTTAATTAAAGGTCACGAATTCGGACACCCCGGTGAGATCCAGCACTTCCATCACGGCAGGCGAAACGTTGGAGATGATCAGTTTGTCGCCGCGTTTTTTAAGTTCCTTGTAGACCTTTATGATGATGCGGATGCCGGAGGAGGATATGTATGAAAGCCTGCTGCATTCCAGTACATAGTCTCCGCTTTCCGGGATGCCGGCAAGTATTTTTTCTTTCCATTCCTCGGCATTGGAGGTCTCGATTCTTCCGGTTAATTCCATGATTCTTCTCCCAGAATTAAAAAGCCTGCAAAAGGAGTGTCTGTGTCAGAGAATGCATTTTCCCGGCATTCTGCCGGCACTCTTACAGGATCATTGCTAGATGCTGATGGTAAATATGTTGCAATTGCCGTCTCTGTTGTAGGTAACGGACTTTGTCATCTTTTTGACGATGAAAACCCCCATGCCTCCTTCCTCGCGTTCTTCCAGCGGGACTGAGATGTCAAGTTCCTTTGTTTCGATTACCGGATTGAAGGGCTTTCCGTTGTCGATATAGGATATGGAACAGAAGGAACGGCCGTCGTCTCCGGAGACGAATTTCAGAGAAATCTCCTTTGCGCCGCTGTATTTCACAATGTTCGACACGATCTCATCCGTGCAGATGTTGAGCTTCAGAACGATATTCTCGGGAATGCCGCAGCTTTCGGCCGCCTTGCTGATGAAATCCTGAATCTCGTCAAGAGAATCTATGTCGGATTTGAATTCTTTTTCAATTATCATGATCCGCGCTCCGTTATATCAGTTTTTTCTGATGGCAAGCATTGTGATATCGTCAAACTGCCTGGCATCTCCCCTGAAGCCGTCAATGGATTTCACGAGCGTTTCGCACAGATCCTTCATGCTTTTGCCGCGGGAATCATTAAGCGACGATATTGTTCTTCCGAATCCAAACTGTTCATTGCTTTTGTTAACGGCTTCGGGAATACCGTCCGTATAGACAAAAACAATGTCTCCGGGGTTAAGTGTCAAAGCAGCGTCAGTATATCTGACATCCTCTATCTCCCCAAGCACAAAACCGGTTTTATTCTCCAATATTGTGAAATCTTCGTTATTTACGGACACAATCGGATGATCATGCCCGGCACTGGAGTATTCCAGAATGCCGGTAGTGAGGTCCAGTCTGGCGCAGAATACGGTAACAAACATGTCAGCCCGGTTGTTGCGGCAGATTTCGTTATTGGATTTGGTCAGGGCCTGTCCCGGGGTAAGACCGTCTTCCAGATTTTTCTGAATGATGATTTTGGAGATCATCATGAACAGCGAGGCCGGAATTCCCTTCCCGGAAACGTCGGCAATCACAAAACCGACCTTGCTTTCTCCGATTCTGAAGTAATCATAGAAATCGCCTCCCACCTGCAGAGCCGGGCGGGTGGCGGCGTAGAAATCCACCTCCGGGAATTTCTGAGGTTCCGGAAAAACGCCGTTCTGAATTTCCCTGGCAATATTGAGCTGGGTTGCCACCCTGGTCTGCTCCTGCGATATGGTGGTGAGCTTTACAATGTATTCTTCGATTTTATGAGAGAGTGTCTGAAATGATTTTGCCAGGGTTCCCACTTCGGAGTTGAATACGAGGTACTGTTCCGTAACCGAATTAATCTTTTTTATCTCGTCTCCGATGTTATTGAGCTCGCCGAAATCCCTGCCGATGGCGGCCAGATCCTCAATGGGACTGGAAATCTGGTTCTCCACGTTCCGGAGGACGATAAGAGTGGGCCAGAGGCAGACATAAAGAACAATGCCGCTGATGATGTAGACGTAGCTCCACATGGTAGTCTGATCGTAGAGATTATAGGAGGTGAAGAAAACATAGGCGCCTGCCGAAACTATCAGGGAAATAATCAGGGAAATCAGCAGAAAGAAGAGGATAAACTTTTCGGTAAGGGAGAACAGGTAGGTTTTTCCGTTTGCCGGATGCGCTGACTGACTGTTCTTCTGGAGATAACAGGAATACCCGACAAAAAACGGAATTCCGAGGATGACGAAGAATATCAGGTGGTTCAGCAGGGTGCTCAGGAAGCCGAGTCCGAAAAACGGCAGATTGTAAAATCTGTTGAGGGTGGTCCAGACCATAACGGTTATCACAATGCTCATCAGAAGAATAATAAGCAGGTACTGGGCGATTTTGGAAACCTTGTCGAGACGAAAAATGTTGTTTTCCCGCCTTCTCAGGAATTTCCAGAGCCGCGCGCCGCCGTAGCCGTAGATAATCTGGAAGTTGAAACCGAGAATGAAGATCTTGTAATCCATGCCCCCGTAGTACATATCGGAAAATATGTTCCCGATGGCGGTGCCGATTACCCCCGGAAGGCCGTAAATCAGGGACAGAAAAAACGGAAGCACGCAGTATGGGCGCACTTCGGTGGTTTCGGAAAGCCGTAAAAAATCGATAAAAGGCACCGACAGGGCGAAATAGAAGAGCCCGCAGGCGAAAATTACCAAAAGCTGATGTCTTAACTGTCTGTAATCAAAATTCATTGACTTCCGATTCCTGAAAACGTCACTTCGGATCCTGAAAACGAAAACCGTCGCTGTCGGGTCGTAACCGCGAAAGCGCAGGACAGGATTATTCTAGCATATTGCCGGATGTTTGCAGCCGGCAGCCGGGTACTCCGATCCGGGAACGTGAAGAAGGCTACATGCTTGACACCGTTCCGGTACCCTACTATAGTTATCAGCTGTTCATTTCGTTTGGTGGAAGTTTTTCTTCCGGTTCCGGGGATTATCCCCTTTTTTTGCAAGAAGCATGCAGCGGTACTTGGTCCGTACCGGCATGCGTGAGGTTATATAAATGCCTGCAATTACTCTTCCTGACGGAAGCATTAAAAATTTTGACAAGCCTGTAACCGTTTACGAGGTGGCAGAGAGCATTGGCGCTGGTTTAGCCAAGTCCTGTGTCGCTGGGAAGGTAAACGGCAAACCCGTGGATGCCTGTGAGGTTATTTCGGAGGACTGCTCCCTCTGCATTATCACTCCGAAGGACAAGGAAGGTATCGATATTATCAGACACTCCTGCGCCCATCTTCTGGGACAGGCGATCAAGTCTCTCTGGCCGGAAACCCGGATGGCCATCGGTCCGGTAATTGAGGACGGCTTCTATTACGACGTGGATCTTGATCACAGCCTGACCGAGGAGGATCTGGCCACCCTGGAAAAGAAGATGTACGAGTGTGCCGAGAAGAACTACCCCGTAATCAAGGAGGTGGTTTCCTGGGATCGGGCCCACGAGGTGTTTGACGAGAGAAACGAGCCTTACAAAAAGCTGATTCTGGAAGAGAATATTTCTCATGACGATCATCCGGCTCTTTATCATCATGAGAACTACATTGACATGTGCCGCGGTCCGCATGTGCCGAATTCCCGGTTCCTGAGAAATTTCAGGATCCTGAAGATTGCCGGAGCCTACTGGCGCGGCGATTCCAATAACAAGATGCTGCAGCGCATTTACGGCACGGCATGGGCCGACAAGAAGGAGCTCCAGGCATATCTCCAGCGTCTGGAGGAGGCTGCCAAGCGCGACCACCGCAAGATCGGTCCCCGTCAGGATCTGTTCCATCTCCAGCAGGAGGCTCCGGGACTGGTGTTCTGGCATAACGACGGCTGGACTATCTTCAGAATTCTGGAGAATTTTGTCCGTGAGAAGCTGCATCAGTACAAATACATCGAGGTTAACACCCCGAGAATGATGGATCGTTCTCTCTGGGTGCGTTCCGGACACTGGGACAAATATGCCGAAAACATGTTCACCACCAGGTCCGAAAACCGGGAATATGCCATCAAGCCCATGAACTGCCCGGGACATATTCAGATTTTTAACTCCCGGCTCCGTTCCTACAGGGATCTTCCCATAAGAATGGCGGAATTCGGAAGCTGTCATCGCAACGAGCCTTCCGGAGCTCTTCACGGACTTATGCGCGTTCGCGGCTTCACCCAGGACGATGCTCACATCTTCTGTGCCGAAAACCAGATTATGTCCGAGGTCAGCGGCTGCATAAAGATGGTTTATGACATCTACTCGAACTTCAACTTCGAGAAGATCGACATCAAGCTGTCTACCCGTCCCGAAAAGCGTATCGGCGACGATGCCATGTGGGAACAGGCCGAAAAGGATCTGGCCGAGGCTCTCAGGCAGAACGGTCTGGAATTTGAGTACCAGCCGGGCGAAGGCGCCTTCTACGGTCCGAAGATTGAGTTCACCCTGCATGACTGTCTGGGCAGAGCCTGGCAGTGCGGCACGGTGCAGCTGGACTTTTTCCTGCCGGCCCGTCTTGGTGCCACGTACATTGCCGAGGACGGCAAGGAGCATACCCCGATAATGATTCACCGTGCCGTTCTGGGTTCCCTGGAGAGATTTATCGGAATCCTTACCGAGCAGTATGCCGGGGCATTCCCCACCTGGCTGGCTCCGGTACAGGCCGTGGTAATGGGCATTACAGATGATCAGGCTGACTATGTCAGACAGGTGGCCGATACTCTGGATCAGGCCGGTATCAGAGTCAAGACCGACCTCCGTAACGAGAAGGTCGGCTACAAGGTGCGCGAACATACCATGATGAGAGTTCCCTTTATGCTGGTCTGCGGAGCCAAGGAGGTCGAATCAGGCACTGTGGCTCTGAGAACCAGAAGCGGCAAGGATTTAGGAGCTTTTTCAATTGAGGACTTGATTTCTTTTATTAAAAAGGATATCATTTCGCGCGGCTTAGTAAATCGTGAGGAGAAAGACCATTAACAACGTCAAGAAAAGCGGCAACAAGCAGTTGGCCAACAAAACCCGGATTAACGACGAAATCAGATGTCGCGAGATCCGCGTTATCGGTGCGGACGGCAGTCAGCTGGGGGTGATGAGCCCGAGCGCTGCCCGGGAGATAGCTGAGAAGGAAGGCGTGGATCTGGTGGAAATCAGTCCCAGTGCCAATCCTCCTGTCTGCAAGATAATGGACTATGGCAAGTATCTTTACGAGAAAAGCAAGGCTCTGAAGGAGCAGAAAAAGAAACAAAAGCAGGTTCAGGTCAAGGAAATCAAATTCCGTCCTGGAACTGATGAAGGCGATTATCAGGTAAAACTACGCAACCTGGTTCGCTTTCTTGAGGATGGCGACAAAGCCAAAGTTACTGTGAGATTCCGCGGCCGGGAGATGACCCATCAGGACATCGGACTGGACATCATGAAGCGTATTGAAAAAGAACTTTGTGAGGAACGGGGCCTTGCAGTGGTCGAAAGCACTTCGAAATTCGAAGGGCGGCAGGCCATGATGGTTTTTGCGCCGAAGAAGAAGTGACAGATCAGGTTCTCAAGTATCTCAGGATCACCGAGTCTGTCGTGTGTTTTTAACAATGCGGAGTTTTTATACAATGCCTAAGATTAAAACCGATAAGGGTGCGCACAAGCGTTTCAAGAAGACCGCTAACGGCTTCAAGTGCAAACACTGTAACCACCGTCATATTCTGACCAAGAAGTCCACCAAGCGTAAGCGTCATTTACGTGCTATGTCCGCAGTTCACAAGTCTGATCTGCGCAACATTGTAAATCTGTTACCGTACGCATAAAGGGAAGGAGTAGTCAAAAATGGCAAGAGTTAAACGCGGTGTTACCGCTCGTGCACGTCACAAGAAGATCTTAAAGGCTGCCAAGGGTTATTACGGTGCTCGTTCCCGTACTTACCGTGTGGCAGTGCAGGCTGTTACCAAGGCTGGTCAGTATGCTTATCGCGATCGTCGTCAGAAGAAGCGTCAGTTCCGTCAGCTGTGGGTAGTTCGTATCAACGCTGCTGCCCGTCAGTGCGGTCTTTCTTACAGCAGATTTGTCTGCGGTCTTAAGAAGGCTTCCATTGAAATCGATCGTAAGATCCTTGCAAACATAGCAGTATATGACAAGTCCACCTTTGCTGTGCTCGTTGAGAAGGCAAAGAGTGCACTGGCAGCATAATGCTACAGGTTTTTAATTAAATTTATACAGGGGGGAGAACGCTGGTTCTCCTTCTTTTTTTTGTTTTTGGAGAAGATATGAAAATTTCTGCTGCATTATTCGGAACGGTTGCGCTGATTCTCCTGTCCGGCTGTCAGCCCCAGGTGGACTGTTCTTCCGAGGAGTCCTATAAGTCAAGTCTCAGCGAGGTTATCGGGGAAATCCGGAAACGGAATGCCGGCGATGCCGCCGATGTGGAGAAGTTCCTGAAGGTTAAAAACATGGTTACCTTCAACTCCGGAATGGATCGTGATATCTGCGGCAAGAATCCGGATCAGCTGAACAGCTTTGCCCACAACTATGTCCGGGATCAGATAGACAATGCCAAAAAGCAGGTCAAGGGGGCCCTGGATGACAGTCTCAAGGCCACTCAGGATGCTCTTGATGAGGCCTTCGGAGAGAAGAAGGAGGACTAATAATTCCCCCGGATCCCGGACAGATGCCTTTGCCGGGATTACGATCTTAATTCTCAGGTGAACTTCGGATGCTTCCGGATCCGGGCATCCGGCAGTTCTTTATCACTGTTATGCACTCCTTACGGCAACATTCGGAAATGCGGGGCCGGAAAGTCCGGCGCAAACGGAAAGTTTTCGTCAGAATCCTGTCCGTGTGACGTCATGTCATTCGGCAGGTATCCCCCGAGGCTACGGATAACAGAGCCGCGTTTTACGCACGGGGAATCCGGACTGCTTAAGTGCCGGATCAGCCTAATGCCGCGGATTCCCGGCATAACGCCTCCTTTTACTTCAATGTGATTCCGGTTGTTCTGTCATTGAGTTCGCTTTTTCCGGCAGATCCGGAGCCGGACTGCCGGAATTGCATTTTTCAGGGAGGCTCTGAATCGGGTGTCTGTAAATTAAGATTTCAGAGATTCAAATTTAAGGGACCGATGTGAAGACTGAAATGTACGGAAACGACCATCAGAATCCCCAGGATGATGCTCCATACCACGGCTTTCGATCCCGGTTTGTAAGGAATGTTGGCTCCGGAAGACAGTCTGATTATCGCATTGGTGACGGTGAACAGACGAAAGAAGCAGTAAAATTGAAGGATGGCGATTATCAGGGAGATAAACGGCAGGATCGGAACAATCAGAAGCAACGGGATCAGATCCTCTTCCTCATTAAGTTCCGGCAGCATTGACAGTGCAATGCTGTTGCCTGTAATGCCCGCAAGTACGGAAATGATTTCCGCAATGAGCAGAATCAGACATTTTGTATGAATACCGCCGACCATGTGGGCATAGGATGGGTGAGCGGTTCTCGCAAAAATGCTTTTTGCCCGGTCGGTGAGGGGCAGAGACATCACGAGAATCACCACAAGCAGCAAACTGCTGATAACGGTCGGGATAGTACCGTAAAAAATTTTAAAATGCACAAGAGCACCTATTATCAGGCATGCAACTGCTATTTTTGTCATCATTTTCAGGGAACCGATAACTGAATTGAATTCCTCCGGAGTCGGCCGATCCTGATTGGTCCGGTTTTTGAGAGAGGAACCGTCAGGAGTATCAGAGCCAGAGCGTGTCTGATCTGCGGGGCAAGTTCCGTTGTTCTGATAGGGCATACTGAATTTCCTTTTGATTGATTTTTTGAAAGTGCCGGAATGAATTTCTTTTCAGTCCTGAAAAGCTTGTCCGAAATATTGTGCGCCGTCTTCATGAATTCTGAAAGAGGAAAGACGGAGCCCCGGTGATTTCTGTCATCGTGGTGTGGATGGCATTATATTTAAATCGTCTGCGGTGTCAATTGTTCAGCGGGGGCCGGCGTCCGATTTGTTTGGATTCCGGAAATGTCAGGTATCCCGGGAAAATACAACACGAGGTCTAAAGAGAGGGGGCACCGGGATTCCCGAATTTCCGTAAAAACCCGTCACTTCCTTATAAAAATTCCATTTTTCGGAAGAAAATTATGCGGGATAATGTGCCAGGGCTAGTGAGAACACCTGAAGATCGAAGGACGAATTCTCCGGAACAGAACCGATCACCGGTGGTCTGCATGTCAGTAACATGATAAAAAAAGGCGCCGTGGTAACTGACGCCTTTTATCGGAAGGTAAATTTATGTGAAATCCCCTTTAGCAGAGATCATGCTTTTTGCAGGTGGATTCCCGGCTTATCTGCCAATCCAGGGTCTTGCCGCGGGGCACGGGCACGTAGATTATGGTGGCTCCCATAAGTCCGTTCCCCTGAATTGCTGAAGCGGTAATCACGCCTTTTTTAACCTCAATACGGGCCAGATATTTGGTGCGGTAGTCTTCCGGACGCTCCGCCAGTCTCCAGCCGTTCCCCTGCTTATTCGTGCCGGTGCTGCAGGCATCAAGACTGCCGGTGTCCTGATAGCAGCGCTCCACTGCAATCCGGACGCCATCTGCAGCAGCGGTTATCTCGGAATAACGGGCCGTGGCCATGTATTTGGCGTATGCCGGGAGGGCAATGGCAGCGATGATGCCGACTACGGCAATGCCCACCAAAAGGATTACGCCGACAATGGCTGCGATGATGATACCGCCTCCGGCAGGCTTTTCGGGGATATCCATGCCCATGGAAAGCTGTGTTACCGCGTTCTTGACGGTAAACAGGCGGACGAAGCAGTAAATTTCAAGGACCAGTGCCACCAAACTGCAGATCAATAATACGGCCACCAGTGCAATGATACCTGTATAGTCCCCTGAACCGGGTGTCAGCACGAATGCCGAACAAAAACCTCCAACGAACAGCATAATCTGAGCTGCCAGAATAATCACGCACTTTGTTTTTACGCCGGCAACAATTTTTGAATATACCGGGTAGTCAGTCAGGTCAAAAATCCTTTTGGTCCTTCCTGTGAGATACAGGGACATAACCAGAATAACCAGGAGAAGCAGGTAGCCGATGATATTCAGGTAGGGGATGAATGAAAGCACCAGCGCCGCGATTACCAGAATGGTCATGGTGTTCAGGCTTTTCAGAACGGACTGGAATTCCATCTGGGAAGGACCGGTTCTCCGGTTCTGATACGGGGTATCCTGAACCGGAGAATTTGTTGTGTTGCCAGCATAGGGATTGCTGTTGTAGGGATTGCCGTTGTCCGGCTGCGAGGATTGCAGGGATTTTCCGCAATACGGACAGAACGCGGAGTTCTGGACCGGAAGTTCGGCGTTACAGTGGGGGCAGTACATATTTTTGTTTGTCCTTGGGAAGAGATGTTATTAAATCAGCATAATGACCAGGAGGCACTTTTATTCATATCCGGTACCGGAAGATCCTGGTCTGCAATATATTTTAGCAGAGATCGTGCTCTTTGCAGGTGGATTCCCGGCTTATCTGCCAATCCAGGGTCTTTCCGCTGGGGGCGGGGACGTAGATTATAGTGGCGCCCATAAGCCCGCTGCCATAAGTTGCGGTAGCGGTAACCACGCCTTTTTTAACCTCAATACGGTCCACATATTTGGTGCGGTAGTCCTCCGGATGCGCTGCCAGCCTCCAGCCGTTACCCTGCTTATTCATGCCGGTGCTGCAGGTATCAAGACTTCCGGTTTCTTGGTAGCAAAGCTCCACTGACCGCCGGACGCCGTCTGCGGCAGCGGTTATTTCAATAAAATGGGCCCTGGCCATGTATTTGGCGTATGCCGGAAGGGCAATGGCAGCAATGATTCCGACCATGGCAATCCCCACAAGCAGGATCACGCCGATGATGGACCAGACTACGGCGGTGTTTCCCGGATTTTGGGGGATAGTCATTCCCATGGAAAGCTGCGCTACCGCATTCTTGACGGTAAACAGTCTGACGAAGCAGTAAATCTGAAGAAAGAGAGACATCAGCGCTGTACCGAGAATCAAGGCTCCGGTTGCAACAGTAAGTACCGCGACTTCATTCCCGCCCTGAGGCATGGAGGTCGTAACAAATCCTGAAATAAATCCCAAAATGAGGCAGGCTGCCTGAAATCCCAGCAGAATTTTGCATTTTGTTTTAACGCCGGCGACAATGTTCGAATATACAGGGTAGTCGGTTTTGTCAAAGATGCTTTTTGTTCTGTCCGTGAGAAACAGGGACATGATGAGAATTACCAGAATAAGGATCCCGCTGATAATGTTCAGGAGGGGCAGGAACATCATTACCAGCGTTATGATAACCAGAATGATCATGGTATTCAGGCTTTTCAGAACGGACTTATATTCCTCCGGGGAAGGGCCGGTTTTCCGGTTCTGATACGGGGTATCCTGAACCGGGGAATTTGTTGAGTTGCCGGCAGAGGGATTGCTGTTGTAGGGATTAATGCCGTCCTGCCGCGATGATGGCAGGGATTTTCCGCAATACGGACAGAATGCGGAGTTCTGAGCCGGAAGTTCGGCATTACAATAGGGGCAGTTCATATGTTTTGTCCTTGGGCAGATACGGATTATTTATCACAATCAGGATGATCGGGGCACCTTTCTGCAACCCCGGTTTGTTTCCGGATGCAGGGCCCGGTGTTTTTCCGGGAGAAATGCGGTTCATGTCAGTCCGGTAATCCTGCAATTCCGCAATTGTAGCCAAATCCCTGACCGTGTTTAATATTACGGATAATTTTCCGACTGTGAAAGCGGCAGGGATCACATATTGCATCTGTGAAGGAGCGTGGTTCTGAAGGGATTTTCGGGATGAGAAGTTAACCAGGGGAGTTATGTCAGATTCCGGAATATCGGATACGGATTTCACCCGGGAGGAGCCGGAACAGACTCTGCCATACCGGGCGGCGGCTTTTCATTTTGACAGGAGAGGCTGGTACGATCCGGCTTGTTGTCCCCATTGCGACAAGGCTCTCCCCGAGAGATGCCTTGAGGGCGGACTTTTCGGGAAATACCCCCGTTTCGTTTTTGCCCGCTGTCCGCACTGCATCCCGGATATTTCAGACCGAACTGTCAGGAACCGGCGCTGGCAGAAAAACACGGATCTCACCTGCATGAAATACGTGCCGTACTGCATGACGGGCATCGAAATCCTGCTTCTTCTGGTGATTATTCCGGGGTATCTCCCCTGGGGATTACTTGCGCTTTTTACCGGGCCGGCGGCAATGATTTCAGTATAGTTCACGTTTCCGAGCGAGACCGGAGCCACTGAAAATGAGGTGCGGGAGTCCCGCCGCCGTCTGAAAAATCCCGATTATGCTGTGGCCATGGCTTATTTTTCCTGTTTTTCACGGGAAGCCGCATAGCGTTCCTGCAGGGCTTTATTGATATCCGGGATGGCGGCAAGAGCATCCATGACATCCTGAATTCTTTTCAGGGCCTCCTGTGCCTTTTCGCCCCGGGATCTCAGGTGGAAGATGTCAACAATATCCTGGATTGTGATGTCATTGATAAGAAGATTTCCGGAGGTCTTGGCGACATAGTAGGCAGCGGCGATCTCGGCCCGGGAGATGTTTTCCGGACTCCGGAGATAGTCGGAAACCGTACTGTCCCCCCGGGAGTCTGCCAGATTGCGGGAGCGGGCATGGACAAAAATTTTACGCCGGTAGATAAAGCCCTCGCCGTCGGTGATATATCCGTTTTCGGTGATGACCTGGTTTATCAGATTCTGAATCTTAAGCTCCTCCTGCCCTTTTCTGAAAGGAGTCTTGTTGCGACGGGCAATAAGACGGAACCTGGCCAGGACGAATTCGTTTCGTACCGGAGCCTCGGTTTCGATAAGACTCAGTACGGAATCCCGGAGTTCGGCATCGGATATCTCCGACATGTTGTGGGTAATCTGCAGGGCCTGGCTTAAGGCATCGAGACTGGCCCGGCGATATGAAGGAATGCTCTTCTGGCCGGTAACGAAGGGAACCGGAAACATGGCGGCAAAACTGTTGTCCGGTTTTTTTTCGGCAGCTTCCGGTGTTTCCTTCCAGGAGCTCCCGATATCAAGAATGGCGGCTGAAACCGGGGTTGTTTCCGGGAGATCGCCGCCCCGAAACACTCTGTCCTCCGGTACGGTACCAGGCTCTTCCTCGTCAGACATAAAGTCGTTAAAGGTGTCATCGGTATTAATGAACTCCGGAAGATCGAATGCCTGATCATTTTCGGAGGTTCTGATGCTGAACACGTTGAGGAGCTCCGGATTGCCATCTCCCATGGTCTGGCTGTAATTGCGGTAATCCAGAAACGAGCACTCGCCGGGTGAGGAGCTCCAGGGATCGGCATCAGGGGCGGCTTTTTCTTCTTCGTTATGGCAGACACCGGCATTTCCGGGAGACGCTGCGGCATCTCCGCCGCTGCCGTCGTCATCCTGTTCTGCAGTCGTGAGGGCGGAATCCCGGTCAAAATCGTCAACGTTAAGGAAGTTGTCATCCTCGAGCCTGCCTGTGGATCCGGCAATGCAGGTGTTGGGATCCTCACAGTCGCTGATGATGTTTATGGACAGAAAGCGGTAAAGCGGAAGGGAGAGCTTTTCAAAACCCAGGGACGCCCCCAGGATGATGGCGAAGCATTCCTTTTCCCGGTCATTGGACAGCCAGGTGGCGAGTCCGGTGATAAATTTCTGATCCCATCGTTTCCCTTTTCCCCGTACCTGGCTGATGGCCTTGAGATAAAAGAAGGGAATCAGCGGCATGTTGTCGGAAAGGTTGCTGAACACATTAATGATGCGCTGACATGCGGGCAGCTTTTCCATGGCACTGATAAGATCCAGAATTCCCGTATCGGGACCGCTTTCCAGAAGGCCCCGGAGTTCGTTATGAATTTCCGTGCTGAACGACGGCTTGTCATGGGAGGGGGGAGTGGTGTCTCCGCGGTTTACCAGATAGTGGAAGATGTCCATGACGTCAAAGCAGAAGCCCGCATCGGTTTTCGGATAGGCGAACGAGGAATCCCTGACATAGGAAAGCACCAGGGACATCAGAGTTCGTTCATTGTATCCGGTGGTGTAGTAGGGGCGCTTCAGGGAATGCAGACGGATTCCCATCATCACGGAATCGGAAATATCCGGAGCCATATCCAGAAGAGCCTGCTCGGTAATAATCTCGGGAGCGGGGGCGATACCAAGAAGGATGAGCGCGGCAGCGGCTCCCATGCGGGCCTGGCGATCCAGAACCTGAAATTCGTAGTTCTGCCCCTTCAGAAAATTCCGCGGCAGCACCTCAAAATGGAATTCCGGATAGCTCTGGGAAAGTTTTTCCTGGGCGATTTCGTCCAGGGCTACCAGAAACTCCACCTCGCTGATGCTGACGTCCAGACTGGCGTCATAGCTGAAGGACCGGCTGATATTGATGATGAGAAAAACCTTTGTCCGGTAGCCCCGGCGGGGAATACAGCTGTCATTCAGGAGCTCCAGATAGTCCTCAGGTATCGGAAGGGTATCGGAAAATTCCAGGGCATTGCTCCAGGGAATGACAACAGAACCGAGAGTCACAAAACGGTACAGTTGGCTGGAATCCATGATTGCCAGAATACGGGACATCTGCAGAGCTCCTGTTGTTCAGATCCGCGGCTCTTACGCCGGTCGATCTCCGGCCTGCGTCCGCTGTCCGGGGGATACGTTTTCTCCGGGAGCTGCGGCCGCGGGGGTGTGCGACGTTCCCGGAGCATAGCGCGATTCCTGAATGCCTTCCTTGACCTTTTTAAGGCTTTCGATGAACTGCGGTCCCTTTCTGAGAATAAGACCGGTGGCCAGCACGTCCACCATGGTAAGCTGGGCCAGCTGGGAGGCCATGGGGATATAGATGTCGGTATCTTCCGGGATGTTCATGGACAGTACCAGGGTGCATTCTTCCGCCAGGGGGGAGTTTTTGGCGGTCATGCCGATGACAGTGGCGTTGCGGCTTCGGGCCAGAGTGGCAACGTCCACCAGATCCTTGGTGCGTCCGGTGTGGGAGATCAGGATGAACACCTCTTCCAGGTTGGAATTGGCTGCGCTCATCAGCATCATTACCGGATCCTCGAAATAATTGCAGGGGATATTGAACCGGAAGAACTTGTTCATCATGTCGTGAGCCACCACGGCACTGGATCCCAGACCGCAGAAGGTTATTTTTTTGGCACAGCTCAGGATGTCAACGCATCTCTTGATGACATAGATGTCAAGACTCTTCTGGGCTTCGGTCAGTGCGGAAATCGAGGCTTCGAAGATCTTCTTGGTGTAATTCTCGGTAGTGTCGTTGGCCTCCACATGAATATTCACATAGGGGGTGCCCTTGGCGATGCTCTGGGCCAGTCTGAGCTTGAATTCCGGAAATCCCTTGAGGTTGAGATGCTGGCAGAATCTGTGCACGGAAGGTTCCGACACGTCAGCCAGCTTTGCCAGACTGGCAATGCTGGAGCTGATTACCGAGTGGGGATCCGCCTTCACCGCATCCGCGATTTTCTTTTCGGTACGGCTCAGGGAATCATATCTGTCAAATATGGAATCCAGGAAATTCATCAATCAGTCCTCTTAACTCTCATTCGTCAGGCAGTCTGTTTCATACATGAAAGCAGTGTCTGAAACAAAACTACAGCCTTTCTGCATTTTTATCAGCTTGATTACCTCGTGCCGGCAATGCGGACAGGGGACGCTGAAAATGTTATTCCGGCGTTCTGAAAAGGTTCTCCCAGCACATTTCTATTCTACCACGGTAATGGAAAACGGTTTCAGCTATTTGAAGAAAAAATGTCGTTTTCGGCACATCTTTGTAATTTTATGGGGAATGACTGGAAGTTTTTGTAAAAATGCTGAAAGTTTGATAACAATGTACTGTGAAATGATCCTGAAAAAATCATGCCTTTCTGAATTTTATTACATAACGCCCGGGGATTTCAGGAAATGTCCGGGACGGAGCGGAGCAGGAGGCAGGCCGTGCCGGAGCGGAAGCCCTCTCTCATGTCTGTTTTTGCTTCGGGGTATGAACAAAAGGTACTCCCCGAATCAGGCTGCAATCATTTACCCGCACTGAAAAACGGGCAGTTCTTGCCGATGCACTTTTTCGAGAATAAGTGCCGGATTGGCTGATGTTTTTCAGGCACAGGCCGATAATGGTGTCCATGTCCGCGGTATGACATTCATTGCGTACATAGTGCCCGGCAGAGCGGTGGGTTTTGCTGTTTTCCTTCTGCGGCAGACGGCGCATTCCTGAGGATCCTCAGCAGCAAGATACTCCGGAGGAGCCCCGCAGATGAGACATTCTTCCATGTTTTTTTCTGGTAACCGCATATTTTTCTCGGGGCGGCAGCCGGGGGGGGGCTTTCCTGAGATGTCCCGTTGAATATCCGCTGCAAAGAATGAATACATACCCGTAATTTTGCAGAAGATGAACCGGAACTGTTTTTATCCGCGGAGTGATCCTCCGGGCATTCCCCGGAAGGACTGGCTGTTGCCATGAGGAATTTCAGTACCAATTCTTTGCATATGACGCCGAAAAGCTTACAGTCGTGATCTGCGCAGTGGATGACGGCATAATGAACGCCGGTGTTCACTGTCTTCCGGTTAACCGGGAATATCAGTGACGGACGGCAGGCGGACACCAGGTGACCTGGCAAAGGAAAAATACCGGAATTTCATGTGCATTGCGGTTATTGCCCGTAATGAAGAGCGGTATTCTTATAAGGTCTGCGGTTTCGTAAAAAAACGAAAACAGTTCGCCGATGTTTATCACTCTGCTGCGGACCTGAATCGTATCTGAGCCGTATCGATGTCTGTACCGGTGGCCGGATGGCGGTTCTGATTGGAAAAGTACCGAAAGTCAGGTTTTTGCGGGCTTTCATGAAACTTTTTGATCTGAAAGTGTTTTCAGGATCCGGCATCTTTTGCAATCTCACAAAAATTTTAAAAAAATATCATAAAGTTCACTACTTTTTGCCGTTTCTGTAACATAATAGACCGAACGAATGCAGAGGTTTCCTGTGTCAACTGTGTCCGGCCGCGTGGCTTTTTCCTGCCGGTTCGGTTCCGGCAAAAATGTGGACACAGGTTAGGCTCTTTATGATTTTTGAGTCCGGTTTTATTAAGTTGAGAATTGGGAGTTTATAAAAATGGCAGATTTTGCTCTGGTTGGAGATGTTGGCGGTACCAATGCCCGCCTGGCATTTTGCAATCTTGAAAACGGTGAGATTAGCAATGTAGAGGTATTTTCCGCACTGGAAAACTCCAGCCTTGAGGACGTAATCAGGCTGTATTTCAGCAATCATGCCGAGATGAAGGTCAAGGATGCCTGTATTGCCATTGCCTGTCCTATTACCGGCGATCATGTGGTGATGACCAACAATCCGTGGGAATTCTACATATCCGAGATGAAGACCAATTTAAAGCTGGATCATCTGGAAATCATCAATGATTTCACCGGGCAGTCCATGGCCATTCCGGTACTCGGTGCCGGGGATCTGGTGCAAATCGGCGGCGGCGAGCCTATGAAGGACAAGCCGGTGGTGGTTTACGGTGCCGGTACCGGTCTCGGGGTGGCCCATCTCTTTAACTTCAGGGATACCTGGGTCAGTGTTCCGGGAGAGGGCGGACATGTGGATTTTGCTCCCAACAGCGAGGAGGAGGATTCTCTTCTGGCAGTTCTCCGCGAGGAAATCGGACACGTTTCCTTTGAAAGACTGCTTTCCGGAATGGGCCTTGTGAATATTTACCGGGCCATTGTCATTTCTGACAACAGACAGCCGGAAGCTCTGGAGCCGAAGGATGTGACCGAAAGGGCTCTTCGCGATGATCCGGATACCGACTGTCACCGCGCTCTCAGCCTGTTCTGCGTGATGATGGGACGCTTTGGCGGTAATCTGGCGCTTAACATGGGAGCCTTCGGCGGCGTTTACATTGCCGGCGGCATTGTGCCGCGCTTCCTGGAATTCTTTAAGAATTCCGGTTTCCGGGTAGCCTTCGAGGACAAAGGTCGTTTCAAGAAGTACCTCTCCCAGATTCCGGTATATGTGATCATCCAGAAGTACTGCGGTCTTATCGGTGCCGGTGCCTATCTGAGACAGGCCCTGGGCCATAAGCTCGGCTGATTCGGGCTTGACGCCCGGGGCGGGAAATGTCCCGGGCAGCTTTTTTCTCGGTGAAAAAGAGGAATTGCCGGCAGCAGTTCCTCTTCATTATTTTGGATGCCCTTAAGCGGTACGCATCTTCCGCATTCGCTGCCGTTCCGGAGTTTTTTTTTCCGAACCCCAAAGAGTCCCGTTCCGGAATTACCCGCCCCATCTTACTTGAAGTACAAATACCGGTCTCCTTCAAGCTCACGGAAATCAGCCATGTGGTAACCGCTGTTCAGTTTTTTTCAGGTAATTTCCGATGTCGGTGGTGGCGGCCATCCCGCAAAAAGTTTCATCGTATTCGAAGAACACATCCTGATCCCCGGTGATCAGGCTGTCAAACATATTGGAATGCGGAGGTTTCCTGGTCAGAACACCCCGTAAGGCCTGCTGGAGTTCGTCAGGAATTCTGATAATCTCTTCGAAGGACAGGGCAGTGAAATTACCGTATCCGGAGTGATGATTTTGGTTCCTTTGCTGTAATTGGTACTGACAGGCATCCGGTAAATGCTCTGAGAAAGTGCCCACTGCCGAGTCTGGCAGCAAAGATTAGATGCCTGACTATGATCCGGAAAGGAGTGAAAACTCAGGGAAATTCGGAATGGCCGTGCCGGCCGGGTACCGGAAGGCAGAAATCATTTCCGGCGGGACAGGTGTAATTTCAGACTCTGATATGCTATATTGCAACGGGTTTCCCGGCAGTGATGAGATGTTGCCGGGAAACCCGGAGCTTTCACTCCCGGAAGCGGGATTCCGCCATTGTTTGTTACGTTTTTTGCCATATGTCCAAGATTATGTTTCTCAGATTTATCAGATATGTCGCAGCTCTGGCTCTGCCCCTGCTGTTCTGTTTTTCCGCCGTTCCCGATGTCTCACTGGCAGCCGGTAACAGAACGGAAAATCCGGCAAATGCAGCCAGGACGGCAAATGAGGCAAATAACGAAAAAGCAGGAAAGAGCAATGCTCTCGCTGTTGATTCCGATGACCGTGCGGGAGATATTCCCGCAGTCAAAAAGGATCGGAGTGCCGCACTTCTTGCCACTGAGGTGAATACTGCGGATCCTTCCGGAATCGGGGTCAGTGTTACTGAAATAGATAAGATAATCCGGAATTTTCAGGACAAGGAGAAGAGCGGGGGTATAACACCGGAAGAGCAGCAGTCTCTGGAGGATTATCAGGAAATCAGAAAGTGCAACCAGGAGATTCTCAGCGATGTCAAAACCATGGAATGGGTGTATACCTTTATTAACATGGATCCCGAAAATAATCGGTATATCCGGGAGTACCGGGAGTTTTTCAGGGAGCTCGAGGAGGATAGAAAGCTGGTTAAAAAGCTGTCTGATGCCGATTTGTCTCTTCTTATAGCCAAATATACCTCCAAGAAGGAAAAGGCTCAGACCTCATACAGCAGGGTGAAGAATTTTTATGATAACTCCAGCAGCTATATCGAAATATCCACGGCAAAAATCGGCGAGCTTAACAATCTGATTCAGGAAAACTCCGTAAAGCTCAGGGAGGTGGATCGCAGTGCCAATCCTTCCAGATTTCTCAGGATGAAGGCCGAGAATGCCAGCTACAGTTCCCGGATCAATGTAACACAGTTTATTCTCAACAACTATGAGATATCCTTTAAGAATCTTGCGGTGGGCGTCAACTACCGTCAGGAAATACTGGCTGCGGCAACGGAGTTTCTTGACAGTATCCGGGATCTTCACACGTCAATGAGAAGGAAGCAGCTCAGCACCACCATGGATCAGGCCAGCGAGGAGGTTTCGGGAGCCAAGGAGTATCCCGTGGTGGCCAGACTGGCGGAAATGAACCGCAAAATTCAGAGCGATATTGAACTGGTCAATCGCGAGAATGCCGTCTACGAGGCCGAAAACATCAGGATTTCCCAGATGCTCGCCGAGGCCAAGAGTTTTGATGAGGATCTGCAAAATCAGATTTCCTACTTCAGGGGAACGGTGCATCTGGCCAGGATTCTGCTGACCCAGAACAACTACTATCGGAGGATAGACTATCCGGAGAACTTTACCGACAATCTCTCAGAACGCCGGATGATGATTTATAACAACCGGCACGATCTTAACGGACTCGAGGCGCTCCGCAAAAAAATCTATGCCGAGAACAGACTTGAGTTTATCAAGAATCCCGAAATTGAAAATCTGGTAAAAAAGCACCTTGATATCAGATTCCGGTTGCTTTCGGAGCTTAATGTGCTTCTGAATGTCAATACCAGGAATGCCACCAATCTCCAGATTAATCACGACAGCTATGAAAAAATCCGTACCGGCCTTAATGATCAGGTTAAAAATGCGCTGTTCTGGAATCCCTCCAATGTACAGCTGGGCCGCAAATGGCTGCAGATTTTTATGGATAAGGTTGAAAACCGGGATTTTGTTCTGGCCCGGTATGCAAAGAGTCTCAGGTTTGCCATCCCCGCGGTATCGGAGTGCATAAACATTGCGCTTCTGGCACTGTTTTTGGGATTCCTGTTTTATGCGGGACGAAAGCTTGATGCCAAAAGGGAACAGATCATGGCTAATATGACAAAGCCCCGAAAGGCCCGCTACCGGGATGCGTTTATTGCAGTTATGGCGGATCTGATGCGGGCTGCAAGGTTCGGGTTTATGATCTTCCTTGCTGGTTACGTCTTTCTGTCAGCAACGGAATACCTGGATGATGTTACCCGGGAACTGATGCCGGAGGACAGTATTTTCGAAACCCTGCTGGGACTGTCCCTGCTGACGGGCGGCTCGCTGTTTTTTCTCAGGATCTACGGTCCGGAAGGCATTAATGACCGGATCTTCAATGTTTCCTTTGACCGGAGGTTCTATCGCGGCTACCGGAATATTTTTATCGGTATCCTGGTTATCTGGACCACCATCCAGTGGCGGGTAAATACCCAGAATATCTTCAGTTCCGATGTCACCGGACAGCTGATTCTTTTTCTGATGTCGGCATATCTGTCGTTTGAGTTTCTGAGACTCATGGCGATAAGCTTCAGAAGAAATGACGTGCTGTTTCGGAAGAAGTTCATCATTTTTGCAGCCCTGGCACTGTGTGTCACTCAGACAGTGATTACCTTCCTGGGCTACTACTATTCGGCGGTGCTGCTCTGCGAGAGGATTATTGTGTCGCTGTTCATCATTCTGTCCTACGATCTTTTAAGGAGTCTGGTAAAGAGGACCTTCCGGGTGTATACCATCAAGGATCGGCTGAAACAATGGCGGGAAGATCGGCTTAAAAAGAAGGAGAGCGGCGAAGAGTCCGGAGAAGATGATGACGATGATTCGCCTCTTATAGCGCAGAAGGACGAAATCAGCGCCTATCAGGTTAGCCAGCAGACCGTAACCATTGTGGATCAGATATTCCTGCTCCTTCTGGTGGTGATTCTGATCAGCTTCTGGAGCGACCTTATCACCGTGACCAATTATCTCAAAAACTTCACCGTGTACAGCATCGGGGCCGGCGAGGCTGAAAAGGCGGTTACCGCTTTTGATATTCTTCTGGTAACGTATGCCCTGGGGTTCGGTACGGTGGTTATCAAGAATCTTCCCGGTGTTATGGAGGTGCTGCTGTTTGACCACTGGGAGCTCCTTAAAAAGTATGACTATTCCATCATCACCGTTATTACCTATCTTCTGATTGCCGTGGTGGCCTCTTTTGTATGTACCAGGCTGGGACTGAGCTGGGACAAGGTGCAGTGGCTGGTGGCAGCCCTCTCTGTGGGGCTGGGGTTCGGGCTTCAGGAAATCTTTGCCAATTTTGTTTCCGGACTGATTCTGCTGTTTGAGAGACCGGTGCGTATCGGGGATATCATCACCATCAACGATCACAGCGGCACTGTCAGCAGGATCCGCATCAGAGCCACCACCATCCTGGATTTTGATCACAAGGAATACGTGGTGCCAAACCGTTCACTCATTACCAGCGCTCTGACCAACTGGACTCTCATGGACACTGTTACCAGGGTGGCCGTAAAAGTGGGAGTGGGGTACGATTCCGACATGGATCTGGTGCGGCGGCTTCTCATGGAAATTGCCGGGCGAAACCCCTATGTCATGAGGGACCCGGAACCCAAAATGTATTTCATGAACTTTGGCGACAGCAATCTGAACGTGGAATTTTATGTGTTCACCAGAAAAACCGCCGACCGGTATCCGTGCATCGATACCATGAACGGAGATATCCTGAAGACCTTCAGAGAGCACAATATCGAAATTGCCTTTAACCAGGTTGATGTCTATGTAAAGAACGTAAAGGACGGTCAGGAGATCCGGATTGACAGTGCGGAGCCCGGGAAGGGCGGAACCGTGATTTCCGGAAATGCCGGCTGATCCGGAAATGCGGAACGGAGCCGGAGCTTTTCCGGTTTCGTTCCCGGTTTTTTCCTGCGTCTTTTCATTTGCCATGTGCGGCGTGGCTTTTTTTATTTTCCCTCCCCGTCTGTCCGGTGCTTCGGAGACGGCCCTGCCGCCGGGCGGCAGATTTCGGAACCCCGGAAATCCGGAATCTGAAAGAAAAAGCTGAAAAATCAATTAAAAGCTGTCGTACGGATCTCATTTTGTGATATTTCTTGATAATTTTTGCCGATAGTATAGAATACTCAAAATTTAACTTTGATTTTGCGTTCTTTTTTGCATGCAAAATCATGCCTTGCAGTTTTCCGTAAAAATAGTAATTCTGGAGGTCATCTTGACTCATTCTGCATTACTGGTGTTAGAAGATGGCACAGTATTCAGAGGTGTTTCATTTGGCGCTAAGGGCTGTGCTGTCGGTGAGGTCGTTTTTAATACCGCTATGACCGGTTATCAGGAAATTCTCACTGATCCTTCCTATTCCAAGCAAATCGTAACACTTACATATCCTCATATTGGCAATTATGGCTGTAATTCCGAAGATGAAGAATCGCCTGATATTCAGGTACAGGGGCTGGTAATCAGAGATCTGCCGCTTCTGGCTTCAAATTTCCGCAGTCAGACTTCTCTTTCCGACTATCTCACCAATCACGGTGTTGTCGGTATCTGCGACATTGATACCCGCAAGCTTACCCGTCTTCTGCGTGAGAAGGGCGCCCAGAACGGCTGCATCATGGCCGGAGACAATCTTGATGAGGAAGAGGCTCTCAGAAGAGCCAGGGAATTCCCCGGACTTAAGGGAATGGATCTGGCCAAAGAGGTCACCTGCAAGGAAAAGTATGAATGGACCGAAGGCTCCTGGACTCTCGGCTCCGGATACAAAAAGCAGAATCCCGAGGATCTTCCCTATCACGTGGTGGCCTATGATTTCGGGGTGAAGCGCAATATTCTCCGTCTGATTGCCGATCGCGGCTGCCGGATCACCGTTGTTCCGGCCACCACTCCGGCATCCGAGGTTCTGGCCATGAATCCCGACGGGGTGTTCCTGTCCAACGGTCCCGGAGACCCGGAGCCGTGCACCTACGCCCAGGAAGCCATCAGAGAGATTCTGGATCGCGGAGTTCCGGTTTTCGGAATCTGCCTCGGTCATCAGCTTCTGGGGCTGGCCTCCGGCGCCAAAACCATCAAGACCAAGTTTGGTCAGCACGGCGCCAATCAGCCGGTGCAGAACGTCTTTGACAAGACTGTGGCCATCACCTCCCAGAATCACGGTTTTGCGGTGGACATGAACGATATGCCTGACTGCCTTGAGGTAACTCATATCGCACTGTTTGACGGCACTCTGCAGGGAATGCGCCGCAAGGACAAGCCGGCCTTCAGTTTCCAGGGACATCCGGAAGCAAGTCCCGGGCCGCATGATGTCGCCGGTCTTTTTGATCACTTTGTCGAGCTTATCAAACAATATCGTGAGGGGCAGAAGTAAATGACCAAGCGTACAGATCTCAAGAGTATTCTTATTCTGGGGGCCGGTCCCATCGTTATCGGTCAGGCCTGCGAATTTGACTATTCGGGAGCCCAGGCATGCAAGGCCCTTCGCGAGGAAGGCTACCGTGTTATTCTGGTGAATTCCAACCCCGCCACCATCATGACCGATCCGGAGATGGCAGATGCCACCTACATCGAGCCCATCAACTGGCAGGTAGTGGAGCGTATCATCGACAAGGAACGTCCGGACGCCATTCTTCCCACCATGGGCGGTCAGACCGCTCTTAACTGCGCCCTGGATCTGGCAACCCACGGAGTGCTGGAAAAGTACAATGTGGAAATGATCGGCGCCACAGCGGATGCCATCGACAAGGCTGAAAACAGAGATCGTTTCGATGAGGCCATGAAGAAGATCGGCCTCAGCTGCCCGAAGGCCGGCATTGCCCACAGCATGGAAGAGGCCTGGAAGGTGCAGAGCGTGGTAGGTTTTCCCTGCATTATCCGTCCCTCCTTCACCATGGGCGGTTCCGGCGGCGGCATTGCCTACAACCCCGAGGAATTCGAGGAAATCTGCAACCGCGGTCTGGATCTTTCCCCGACCCACGAGCTCCTTATTGACGAATCCCTGATCGGCTGGAAGGAATACGAGATGGAGGTTGTCCGGGACAAGAACGACAACTGCATCATCGTCTGCTCTATCGAAAACTTCGATCCCATGGGCATTCATACCGGTGACTCCATTACCGTGGCTCCGGCCCAGACCCTCACCGACAAGGAATACCAGATCATGCGCGATGCCGCCATGGCAGTGCTTCGCGAGATCGGTGTGGAGACCGGCGGATCCAACGTGCAGTTCGGCATTGATCCCCGTACCGGCCGCATGGTCATTATCGAAATGAATCCCCGCGTATCCCGTTCTTCTGCTCTGGCCTCCAAGGCCACCGGCTTCCCGATCGCCAAGATCGCCGCCAAGCTGGCCGTGGGCTATACCCTGGACGAGCTTCGCAATGACATTACCGGAGACAAGACCCCGGCCTCCTTTGAGCCGACCCTGGATTATGTGGTTACCAAGATCCCGCGGTTTAACTTTGAAAAGTTCCCGCAGGCCAATGACCGTCTCACCACTCAGATGAAGTCAGTGGGCGAGGTGATGGCTATCGGCCGCAACTTCCAGGAGTCCCTGCAGAAGGCTCTCCGCGGTCTCGAGATCGGCAAGAGCGGCCTCGATCCGGAAATTGATCTCAAAGCCCCGGATGCCAGGGCCCGCATCGAGCATGAGCTTCAGGACGCCGGCGCCGCCCGCATCTGGTATCTGGCCGATGCCTTCCGTGCCGGCATGAGCCTGGATGATGTCCATGAGCTTACCGACATCGACCCCTGGTTCCTGGTGCAGGTGGAGGAGCTGGTGAAAATCGAGCACCAGATTTCCGAAACCGGATTCTCCGATCTTGATGAGGAGTTCATGCGCTTTATCAAGAAGAAGGGCTTTTCCGATATTCGCATCAGCCGTCTCATGGGTGTTTCCGAGCGTGAGGTTCGCAAGCTCAGAAACCGTCTCGGAGTGCTGCCGGTATACAAGAGAGTTGATACCTGTGCAGCCGAGTTCGCCACCACCACTGCTTACATGTATTCCACCTATGACGAGGAATCCGAGGTTTCGGAAACCACCAAGAAGAAGATCATGATTCTCGGCGGCGGTCCGAACCGTATCGGACAGGGCATTGAGTTCGACTACTGCTGCGTTCATGCCGCCATGGCGCTCCGCGAGGACGGCTATGAGACCATTATGGTCAACTGCAATCCGGAAACCGTGTCCACCGACTACGATACCTCCGACAGGCTGTATTTCGAGCCGGTAACCCTTGAGGACGTGCTGGAAATCGTCCGGGTGGAGAATCCCGAGGGCGTTATCGTGCAGTTTGGCGGTCAGACTCCGCTGAAGCTGGCGCTGCCTCTGGAAAAGGCCGGTGTGCCAATTATCGGAACCAGCCCCGATTCCATCGACCGGGCCGAGGATCGCGAGAGATTCCAGCAGGCCGTAAACCGTCTGCATCTGCTGCAGCCGAAGAACGCTACCACCTTCTCTCTGGAGGAAGCGGTGCGCGAGGCTCAGGAAATCACCTATCCTCTGGTGGTTCGTCCTTCCTACGTTTTGGGCGGCCGGGCCATGGAGGTGGTTTATGATGAAATTGATCTCCGCCGTTACTTCAAGGAGGCCGTTAAGGTTTCCAACGAATCTCCGGTGCTTCTGGACAAGTTCCTGGATAATGCCACCGAGGTTGATGTGGATGCGGTCTGCGACGGCAAGTACTGCGTTATCGGCGGTATCATGGAGCATATTGAGCAGTGCGGCATTCACTCCGGTGACTCCAGCTGCTCCCTCCCGCCGTATCATCTGCCGGACAGCGTTCAGAACGAGATCAGAAGACAGACCGAAAAGCTGGCCTTTGAGCTTAATGTCTGCGGTCTTATGAATATCCAGTTCGCAGTGAAGGACAATCAGGTTTACCTTATCGAAGTTAACCCGCGAGCTGCCCGTACCGTTCCTTTCGTCTCCAAGGCCACCGGAGTTCCTCTGGCCAAGGTGGCTGCCCGGATCATGACCGGCAAGTCTCTCGAGGAGCAGGGCCTGACTTCTCAGGTTATTCCGCCGTACTATTCCGTGAAGGAAGTGGTGCTGCCGTTTAACAAGTTCCCGGGAGTGGATCCTCTGCTCGGACCGGAAATGCGCTCCACCGGCGAGGTTATGGGAGTTGGCAAGACCTTCCCCGAAGCCTTTGCCAAGGCTGAGATGGGGGCCAACAGCAGAATTGTGAAGGGCGGCAGGGTACTGCTTTCCGTACGCGATTCCGACAAGTATCTCCTGCCGGATCTGGGCCGGAGACTCATTAACGAGGGCTTTGAGCTTGACGCCACCCATGGTACAGCCCAGGTGCTGACAGCCGCCGGCGTACCATGCCGTTCCGTCAAGAAGGTTTACCAGGGACGTCCGAACATTCTGGACTACATGAAGAGCGGTGTTTATAACTACATTATCAACACCACCGAGGGCAGACAGGCCATTGAGGATTCCAAGACCCTGCGCCGCGGCGCTCTCCAGTTCAAGGTGGCCTACACCACTACCATCAAGGCTGCTCTGGCCTGTGCCGATGCCGTTGACAACAATGTGGACGAGACCCGTGAGGTGCACAGCATTCAGGAACTTCATGCTCTTATTAAACGATAAGCGCTGAGCTTTTTTGAAGCAGGGCTGTTTCCGGAAGGGGACGGCCCTTTTTGATTATGGTCCTTGTTCCGGCGATTCGGGCTGTTGTGTCCTGAAGGATGATTTCATGATGCGGTTCCGGAATATGACTATTTCGGAGTAACTGACAGATTTCTTTTTTCCGAAAGGAATTTTCGGGGCCGGAATGAGGCAATATCCCCCGGGGTTTTGAGCTTTTCGGAGTGCGTTCTCTTTATGATTTTGTACCACGGCAGCAATATGGCGAAAAAAAGCCTGCACTCTGTTTTTTTTCAGGGTGTTCACAGGAGATCGGGTTTTTGATGTCATAGCCGGGGCTGTGGCTGACGACAGGACCGTTGACGTTATAAATCAGTATATGAACGGCCTGAAAATTCCTGTGAGGATATTGACAGCCTGACAGCGTCCGGCAGACATGCCTGAATTCTGCACTCGGGACTTTTTCGGAGTGACTTCCGGGACTGTTCCGCTCCCCCGTTTTCCTGCGGAACCGGCCCGGCCGGAAATTAGGAATGCCGGGGCTGACCTGTTTTAGTCCGGTGTATCTCCGAATTCAGGATCCGGCACACTTATTGCGGTTCGGAGTCCCTCTTTTTTGAACTCGCCGTAAAAGCAAGTATAATGCACCTGTGTTTTCAGATATTTCGGGCTTTTTTATGGGATTCAGGTTTCCGGTTTTTTTTCTGACCTGCATTATGGCGTGTATGTCTTTTTCCGCCCGGGCGGAGGATTTCTGCGCGGAGAACTGCCCTCCGGAACAGCAGGGTGCCGTATCTCCCGAGGCCAAAGCTGACGAATCCAAAATCACCTACCGGGTAAAGGGGGTGGAAGGGGAGATTAAGGAAAATGTCGAAGCTTATCTCACCACTCTCCCGGACTTCAGAAAGGTTAATTTCGCTTCCAGTCAGGAAAAGATACTGGATGCCGTACGGAATTCTCTTAAGGTATTCGGCTATTATTCTCCGAAAATCGAACTCTCCTTCAGAAAACCCGCCTCGGCGGCTCTCACCGTAAAAATCAGCAAGGGAAAGCCGGTGTTTATCAGAAGGAGCCAGATTGTGGTGGTGGGGGAAGCTTTGAACGATCCAATGTACATGTTCGGTCTCAGCGATATCAAGCTCAAGTCTCATACTCCTTTCCGGCATTCCGATTACGAGGATGTGAAATCACTGCTGTTCAGCCGGGCACTGACCATGGGGTATTTCGATGCTCACTTTATCCATTCCTCGGTTATCGTGAATACAGATGAAAATACCGCCGATATTTTTCTGGTGCTGGATTCCGGACACCGCTACCGCTACGGGAAGATTACCTTTAAGGGGGATACGCAGTATCAGGATGTTATCGCTCCCCTGATAACCATTAAGGAAAACGATTATTTCAGCATGAACCGTCTCTCGGCCATGAGCGGATCACTCTATGATACGGGGTATTTCGAATCGGCCGAGGTTGTGCCTGATATCAGCAAAAGTAACAATCCGGAGAATCTGGACTATATTATCCCGGTGGACGTTACTCTGGCCCGCAGAAAGTTCAACATCGTGGAGCTCGGAGTTGGCTATGCCACTGACGAAGGGATCCGGGGGCAGGCCAAGTGGCTCATGCCCCTTATCAACGAGTACGGTCATTCCCTGAACATGCAGATGAAGCTTTCCCGCATCAGACAGGAGGCTCTGATTCGCTATACCATTCCCCGCAAGGATCCGCTGAAGGATTACTACTATTTTCAGGCTCAGCAGGCCTATGATGATCTGAACGACACCGATTCCACCATTTTCGAGGCTTCGGCGCATTACTTTTCCAGGCTGGGGCGGAACTGGCAGTACGACTATTACGTGGCATTTCATACCGAGGACTATAAGCAGGGCATGGAAAGCGGTTATGCCCAGATTACCGGAATCGGAGCGTCCATGACCCATCTCAAATTTTTCCCGATGCGGGATCCCCGGGAGGGCCATCGCTATGTAATCCGGGCCTTCGGTGCTTCGGAGCATGTCGGTTCCGATGTAACCTTTTTGCAGCTGTCGGGACAGGCCCGGTGGCTTTTCAGTCCGACCCTGAATTCCCGGTTCCTGCTCAGGTTTGAGGAAGGGGTGAATATCAGCCACGATACCAGCAAAATTCCCCCGTCGTACCGCTTTTTCACCGGCGGTGATACGACTATCAGGGGCTTTGGCTACAAGACTCTGTCTGAAAGGTTTTCCAACGGTACCCTGAAGGGTGGCCGTTATCTCAGCGTGGCATCTGCAGAGATTCAGGTTCCGATAATCGAGGACCTTCGTCAGACGTTGTTTATTGATGCCGGAAATGCTCCTGACAAGTTCGAGGAGAATGAGATTTATATCGGTGTAGGTACCGGTGTGCGTTATGTGTCCAAGGTTGGGCTTATCAAGGTGGACCTGGGGATCGGAGTGTCGGAAACCTCCATTCCGTTCCGCATTCACTTCGGAATCGGTCCGGATCTGTAGGAGTTATCATGGCACAGAAAAACGGCAGATCAAAACGTATTTCCTGGTGGCGGGTCATCTGGAAGATCCTTGCGGTGACAGTAAGGGCACTCATCGGCTTTTCAGTTCTGGGGATCGTTGCCTGTCTTATGCTCATTTTTACCTCCCGGGGTACCGGTCTTGCATGGAGCATGGCCACGGACAGGGTGGACGGCCTGCGCGGCGAACTGGTGTCCGGACATCTGGGCCGGGGGGTTCATATCCGGAACTTCAGTCTGGACATTCCGGACGTGATTTCCATTTCGGCAGGGGATTTCGAGATCCAGTACAACCTGGCCGGCCTGCTTCTGGGGCATTTCACTGTTGACGATCTCAGTGCCGAGGATGTGCTTCTGGTAATCGGAAACCGTCCCCAGAATATGCCCCTCATCGGTGATTTTCTGAAAGCCAGACTGCGGGAGACCGCCTCCTGGGTTCGGGATCATGAAACGGGCCGGATGATCCGGGTAAGTCCGGAGGTTCCGGACCCGACAGCGGAAATTGCTCCCGCTCCGGCAATTAATCCTGCCCCGCCTTCTCCCGATGATGAAGAGCCGGCCACATCAGAGGAAAGCTTTATTTCCGTTCCTGTTGATGTTCATGCGGATGCGGTGCGGGTAAAGAATTTTCTCATGCTTTCGGATGCGGTGGATGTGGCGGTTTCAGATCTTTATCTGAGAGCGGGACTTAAGGACGATACCGTAACCGTATATACCGCCGATGCCAGTTATATCGATGTGCAGCTTCACGATGAGAGAATGCCGGATTCTCCGCCGTCGCCGCCGTCTCCTCTGATGCAGGAGCCGTTTTCCAGAACCGAAATCGAAAGCACCATTTCAAAGCTGCCCACGGTATTTCTGCCCATAAAAATCCGGGTGGATTCCCTGACTTTGGATTTTGTCCGCTATCATCAGACGGTTTATGACACCGGTGTTATGAGGGGTTTTCTGAAGGGAAGCTATATCGGCGCCGATATCAGCGTGGCCGAGTTTCGGGTGGATCATAATCTCGGACATGCCATGCTTACCGACAGCACCATGACGCTCCGGGACTATTATCCCATGGATGTCATTCTTAATGCCTGGTCAGAAAATGACGAATGGTTTGATTTCCTGGATCATCACAGTCTTTCAGCCGTCGGGCACGGAGATCTGACTGATCTCAGGGTGCATGCGAACATTACCGGCATAACGGATCTCACGGCCGATGCCCGCCTGAACACCCTGGGGCCCTCACTTCCGTTTGAAGCCAAAGTCAGTGCCAGAAATCTGGGCTGGCCGATCCTTTCTCCCGAATATTCCGCGGGAACGCTGGAGACCACGGCCCGGGGCACGCTCTCCGGAATTTCCGCCGAGATCGCCTGCGGGGGAATCCGGGCTCTCGGCTATCCCGAGCTTAATCTGAAGCTTTCCGCCTTCACGGATATGGCTTCCGCGGACATAAAGAATCTTTCCGTGGCGTCTTCTGACAAAGTACACGAGGTTAAGCTCAGCGGCCATGCGGATTTTGACAAAATCTATGGCTTCAAGGGAGAGGTGAGTGCCAGAACCGGCGATCTGACCCGTTTTGTTCCGGATTTTCCGGCATCTCTGGATCTCAGGCTGAAACCGGAATTTGCCATGAAGGCCGATGACGGTTCCTGGAAAACCGAGGTAAAAGATCTGGATCTCCAGGGGGTGCTCAAGGGATATCCTGTTTCCCTTACCGGAAAGCTTATCAGGGCCGCCAGCAGTCTTGATGCCGAAATCCGGGGGCTGTCCCTGGTGAACGGCGGCAAAAACTACCTGTCAGCGGAAGGGATCATCGGACAGAAGTCGGATCTGTCTGCCGAGATTGATCTTCAGGATCTGGCGCTTCTTTATCCGGATCTGAAGGGCGGGGTTACCGGAAAGGTCAGCATGACCGGAAGCCTCACCGCTCCCAATGCCGCAATACTTCTTAAATCTCAGGAGGTGGGGTTCGGGGATTTGAAGCTCCGCAGACTTGATCTCGGACTGGAGGCATCTTCCCGTGACGAGCGTCTGACAAAGGCGGATCTGACACTGAAGCTGGGGGAACTGTTCAGCGGCAACAGCAAGTTTGTGGACACGCTGAATCTTGGTCTCAGAGGGGGTGAGGAATCGCATGACCTTTCTCTCAGGGCCCGAACCGTGGCCGGGCATCTGGATCTGGCCCTTCATGGCGGTCTGGATGCAAAGAGAACCCGTTATCTTGCAGACATTTCCAAACTCAGTCTGGTTACCCGGGAGCTCAGCACCGGGCTTCAGGATCATCTCAGGTTGGAGACCCGCCTGGCTCCGGAGCTTCAGGTTAAGGCAGACGAACATTCCTGGCTTGTTAACGGGAACCGGCTCACCTTCCAGAATCTGGAATGGAATCCTGTCAAAGCCAGGGTAAAACTGACGGCCCCGGATATCAGGCTTAATTCCTTCAATGCCTTTATTCCCGAGATTATCAGTCTGCCTTTTTCAGCGGCTCTCAATGCGGATCTGACTCTGGTTCGAAACCGTCCCGAGGGAACCGTTTCCCTGGATATTCCGGGAGGCAGGCTGGTTTATGACAGAAGGGAAATGTCCTTTGACCGGGTTTCACTCAATGCCGCTATTCGTCCCGACCGTCTTAATACCGGCCTTCTGGTGGATCTTGGCAGCAACGGATCTCTCAGCACTGATCTTACGGTTACGGATCCCTCGGGCCAGAAGCCGGCTCTTTCGGGGAACTACCGGATTAACAGCATTAATCTCGGACTGCTTTCAAAAATGCTGGGTGAGGTGGCCGCCTCCTCCGGCTATCTTGAAGGGAACGGCACCTTTGCAGGCACTCTGTCCCGGCCCGGGCTTAACGGACAGATTCGGATTCGCGACATGAATGTCACTCCGGCGATGGATCTGGGAACCATTTCCGGAATCAATACCACCCTGAATTTTAACGGCTGCAGCGCGGATATGCAGGGCGGCTTTGTGATTCTGGAAAAGAACGGCCGTCTCAGTGGCAAACTGACCTGGGATCCGGAGATGGATGCCACGGTAGCACTGGATACCGATGATCTGCCCCTGGATCTTTTCGGGTACGGAAAGGGTATTGTAAGAGTGAACATTGCAGGTCATTTTTCCGACAAGGTGAACGAGCTTTCCGGAAAAATCGCCATGCCATATGCCAGGATCAAGGTGCGTTCGCTCCCGGCCAGCTCTCAGTCCCTCTCCAAGGATGTGCATGAAATGGCACGAACCGAGGATGGCGGATACAGCTTCCAGAGAGGCGGTTCTTTGCCCATGGGGCTGGATTTGGATATCAGCATCGGCAATGACGTCAAGCTTACCGCCATGGGGCTCAAGAGCGATATCCGGGGAAAGCTTCAGATAAAGCAGCCGCCCCGGAGACAGATGAGTCTCACCGGAGAAATCAGGGCCGAGGACGGGACCATTCATAAATTCGGGCAGGATCTGATTATCGAAAAGGGACGGATTACCTTTGTGGGGGATCCTTCGGAACCCAATCTTGATATTCGTGCCATCCGTAACCCCCGTTCCATGGACAATGACAACATCACCGTGGGCATTGCGGTTACCGGAACCGCATCCCGGCCGAATATCAAGATATTTTCCAAGCCGCAGCTGTCCCAGAGCGAGACTCTTTCCTATCTGCTCAGGGGCAAGGGCATGGATGCCAGCTCCGCCAATACCAATGACATGAGTACGCAGCTTCTTCTGGGAGCAGGGCTGATGCAGGCCGAGGGGGTGCTCAGCGATATGGGTGAAAAGCTGGGGCTTCAGGACATGGCTCTGGATTCCCGGGGCGACGGCGATGAAACCTCGGTGGAGCTGTCTGCCTATATCATGCCGAAACTGCAGGTGGCCTACGGCTACGGCATCTACAATGCCATTTCCGAGTTCCGCATCAGATATGAAATGTTCCCGAAGTTCTATATCGAAGGGGTAAGTTCTCTGGAGCAGGCGGTGGACGCTCTCTACAAGTTTGAGTTCAACATGGGCTCGGACAGTGACAGGAAGGAGCAGGAGAAGAGCGGATCGGATGCTGCCGGGAAGAAGGCGGATCAGCGCTGATGGTGCCAGGGGCACTTTGGTCGGTCGGAATCCTTCTTTCAGGATTCTCGGTAAAACGGGAACATCCTGGGTGTGCTGACTGGGGCGACGTTCTGATGACGATGTTTTTTGAAATGACAGGGATTTTATGAATATTTCCGATAATAAAAAGCTTGTTGAAATCCTGGGGGAATGTTTTCTTTGGGAGGTTGTCTGGGATTATGTTGAGCATGATGCAGGCACTCTGAAGGAAGTTTTAAGACCGAAATGCTATCTTGATCCTGACAGCACAGATAAAATCAGCACGGCCGAAATACAGACTGCTGACGAATTCATAATCAGCGGTTTTACGGAGAAGGACGGGATTCTTGCGGTCTCATTTGAAATGCCGGCAGTTATAATTGCGGAGAGTGCTGACGGGCTGGTCTGTTACCGTGTAACGGCTTATTGTGAGGGAGTTCTGGAAATCCCTGACGTTAATTCCGGCGAATGGAATTCTGTGAATATGAATTTCAAGGACATGAGGAGAGATGAGATTCTTTCCTTCCGTCATCTGGTGAAGTCAGTCAGTTTGTCGTATGAAGATGTTGAAGCTGATGATCTTAATGCCTGAGACAGGGAGGCCGGTCGTTGAAGGTAACGGGGGCTGATCATGAGCAACCCCGTTCCGAAGCAAATATTCTTTAGGCCGGAGCCACCTCAGGCCTTCATATGTCTTTAGGCATTGCTATTCTGAATTCCCCAGCACTTCTACCATCTTCGAAGTCACGTCATTAAGCTTCTTTACCAGCTTCAGAAGTTCCCTGTTTCTGGCTTCGGCCTTATCCATCTCTGCCTTCATTCTGGTGATGGCATCCGTCTGATCCGATATCAGCTGCTTTATTTCCGGAGGCAGCGTCCGTTCGTTATCCGGCGCGCTGAGTTTTGAGCGGTTTCTGGAACCGGGCGGCCCCTTGGGAATAATCGCTCCTACTTGTAACAGTATCGGAAGTCAACTGCGGACTTTCGTCCTTCCATAATGATGCCCGTTATTCGCTTCGTGATCGTCTTATTGCCGGATGCGCAATGGCGTATGGTGTTCCTGCATAGAAGTACGGTGCTGTCAGTCTTTAGCATACAGGACTTCTAAAACTTTTATTGATGCAGGCGAGCCAGTAATTTCAGACTGCAATAAAAAAGAAAACCCGGGAAATTTACCTCATTCCGTATTTTTCCGAAACTCCCTGTGCACTGCCTCGCAGTCCTTGCCATGAAATACAATTCCGTACTTTCTGACAATCTCAAAATCCTGCCGGATGTCAAAATCATATTTCTGACTGTCAATCTGAGCAATGGCGGCCTCGCACATTTTTTTCATGGCTGTTGCGGAATCGCTGTCACATTTCTTGAATTCGATAATCATCGCCGTACCGATTTTTTTCTTCTTAATCACAATATCAGCATAACCGTTTCCGCACTCGCTGTTGGATTTGATATCCGCTTCTGCGGTATCGG
>Ga0310695_10001776_pt1 | contig 48632 bp, 36 predicted proteins | sample RumenRJG_04DNA_FD_203882 | JGI IMG/M metagenome (GOLD analysis project Ga0310695, IMG submission 203882) | Bovine rumen microbial communities from Lethbridge, Alberta, Canada - RJG_04 (v2) (version 2) | ecosystem: Host-associated > Mammals > Digestive system > Stomach > Rumen | place: Canada... | reverse complement strand
ACCTGGAAGAAGCGCTTGACCTCTGTGGTATCGGCGCCGCCTCTTCTGAGCCACGACGCTGCTTCGAAGGTCCTTACTCCCGTACGGCCCGAGAAGCTGTTCGAGTCGACCATGATTCCCGCGAGCAGAGCCTCCGCCTCGAGCTTATTGATGAAGCGCTTCTGCGAAAAGTGCTGCATCAGCTCGGTCAGGAGTTCGCTCGCCGATGAAGCGTAGGTCTCTATGTACGATACCGCCGCGCTCTGCTGATACGAATCATCTGTCAGTCTGTGATGATCGATGATGATCTTCGTGGCGCACGCGTCCACTACCTCGGTGCTCTCGACAAGAGCCGGCCTGTTCGTGTCGACTATTATGAGAAGCGACTTCGGAGTGATCATGCGCAGGGCCCTGTCGGGCTTGATGATGCTGTAGTCCTCGGTGTCCGCGACATATTCGTATATGGTGTCGAGCGCTTCGTTGTGCTTTTCGATCACTATATGCGAGTCCTTGTCGAGATATGTGCAGATGGCGCTGGCGCCAATGGCCGATCCGAATGAGTCCATGTCCGGCCAGCGGTGCCCCATGATGAACACCTTGTCGGCTTCCAGGATGAGGGACTTCATCGCGTGAGCGATCACCTTCGCCTTGCCGCGGTTGTGCTTCTCGAAGGACTGCAGCGTTCCGCCGTAGTAGTGCGTGCCGTCGTCGTTCTTGACGACCGCCTGGTCGCCTCCGCGTCCGAGGGCAAGCTCAAGAGCCGCCTCGGCGAGCTCGGACGATTCGATCAGCGACTTGGCCGAGATCCCTGCTCCTATGCTGATGGATGCGGGGAAGTCGATCTGTGATTCGATGCCCCTTACATCGTCAAGCACGCTGAAGTTGTCCTTGATCATCTCGCCCAGCTGTCCCTGACTCGTGTACATGACGTACCGCTCGTCACCTGTGCTTATGACCGGTGACTCAAAGGCGTCGCCCCACTTACGGACCATGCCGTCGATCTGAGAAGGGATGACTCTCCTGTAATCCTCGGGAGCGCTCGCGATCAGCTCGTCGTAGTTGTCGATGTTGATGTATACGATCGCGGCCTTCTCGCTTTCGAGCCTGCTCCTGAAGGATTCCCTGGCTGTCGCCTCATCGAAGAAGACCACGATATCCTGATCCTCTTCGGCGTCCTCGTTGATCCAGAGCTTAAAGACCCTGTTGTTTCTGTCAACGATGATCTCACCGCTGTTGGCGCCCATCAGCTGCTCTCTTCTTACTCCCGTCAGAGTGAAGAAGTTGTATCCGATGATGTCCTCATAGACGAAGACGTTCTTCATCAGCGGATTGGCGGCAGTCACTATTCCGTCCTTGTCCACGACACACGCGGGTATCGGGACAGATGATATGTATGAATTGTCCATTGACCTTTACCCCCTCTGACCGAAGGCCTCTCTGAGAGTTTCGATAAGTCTGTTGAGCTCGTCGAGACTGTAGTAGTCCATCTCGATCCTGCCCGCGCTGCCGTCTCCGGCGATCCTGACCTTTGTGCCGGTGAGGCTCATGAGTTCTCTTTCAACGGCTTCGATCTCTGCGGACCTTGCGGTCTCAGGCGCTGAAGACTTTTTGCGCTTTTTGCGTTCCGGCTTCAGCTCGTCCTTGATCTTCTCGGCCAGCTTTTCGGTAGCCCTTACGGAAAGATCGTTGCGGATGATCTTTTCGGCGACCTCCTTCTGTCTGGCCCTGTCAGAGATGTTGATTATGGTGCGTCCGTGTGCCGCAGACATTTGTCCGCTCGACACATACTCCTGTATTTCTTCAGGCAGCTTCAGCAGCCTGATACTGTTGGCGATGTATGTCCGGCTCCTGCCCAGCGATGCGGATACCTGCTCCTGCGTGAAGCCGTATTTCTCCGTCATCGATCTGAGACCCTTCGCCTCCTCTATAGGGTTCAGGTCTTCCCTCTGCATGTTCTCGATGATCGCTACGATGGCGTTCTGTCTGTCATCGAAGTTTCTCACTATGCACGGGATCTTTCTGAGTCCTGCGATTCGCGAAGCTCTCCAGCGCCTTTCGCCGGCGACGAGCTCGTAGCCCTGTCCGCTTTCTCTGACGATGAGCGGCTGGATGACTCCGTTTGCCTTTATGGAGGAAGCGAGCTCCGCCAGCTTGTCCTCGTCAAAGCGCATCCTCGGCTGCGCGCTGTTTGGCCTTATGTCGTTGATGTCCACATAAAGCACGCGGTCTTCATCTTCGGCCCCGCCCGTCTTGCCCGCGGCCTTCGAAGACGCTTTCGCGCCTGTCTTTCCGGCAGATTTTTTCGGCGCGGCCTTATCGGCCGGTTTCTTCTTTTCGTCTGTGGTCCCGAGCTCTTCAGGGCTTTCGTTCTCTTCGATTATAGGGGCGGCATCCGCAAAGAGCGCATCCAGGCCCCTTCCCAGTCCTGCTTTCTTTGCCATGTCTATTTCTTCGCTTTCTTTCTGGCTCTGTCTCTCGCGAGGAATTCCCTTGTGAATTCCTGATATGCCCTCGCGCCCTGTGCGGTCGGGTCGTAGTCGACGATAGGCTTGCCATAGCTCGGAGCCTCAGCGAGCCTGACGTTGCGCGGGATGATGGTATCGTACATGAGCGGGCCGAAGAAGTTCCTGACGTCCTCGACCACAGCCTGCGACAGGTTAGTCCTGCCGTCGAACATGCTGAGTATTACTCCGTCGATGTACAGATCGGGATTCATCCTCTTCTTTACCATCTCGATGGTGCTGATAAGCTGGCTCACTCCCTCCAGCGCATAGAACTCGCACTGGATCGGGATGAGGACGCTGTCAACAGCCGTCAGCGAGTTGATAGTGAGGATGCCGAGCGAAGGAGGGCAGTCGACGAGAATATAGTCATAATCGTTCTTGACTGCATCGATGACCCTCTTGAGTCTGCCTTCGCGGCCCTCAAGCTGCGCAAGCTCGACCTCTGCTCCGGCCAGATCCACGCTGGCGGGGATGAGAAAAAGGTTCTCCGTATTTGTCGGGAGAACGGCTTTCCTTACATCGAAATCCGTATCTATGAGTGCGTCGTAGACCGTTGCCTTGAGTGTCCTCTTTCGTATGCCGATGCCGCTGGTCGTGTTGCCCTGAGGATCGGTATCGACCATGAGGACCTTCTTGCCCTTGTAAGCCAGTCCGGCTGCAAGATTGATGTTGGTCGTTGTCTTTCCGACGCCGCCTTTCTGATTGAAAATAGCAATTGCCTTGCCCATCTTTACCTCCTACGGGCCGCAGTGCCCGATTAAACACTTCCGTGTATTATACGACAAGAACCTTTTCTTTTCTACTTCTATATACGCTTTTTTAGGTGAAGTTTGGGTGAACTGGTGGCCTAAATTCCGTGCATCGCCCAACTTGTGTCCCGGCAGTCGGTCAGCCACAATATGTTGGGCCATGGCCGGATTGTTTCACGTGAAACAATCGTCTTATCCGCTTCCCGTCGGACGGCCCGTCAGGCCTGCAGACAAGCAGTATCTGTAAGGATCGGTCAGAAGTAAAGACGGCCGGATCCGTTAGAGGCCGGCAGGCATACAGACTCCTTAAGAATCAGTCAGAAGTAAATACGGCCGGATCCCTCAGCGGCCGTCAGGCATGCAGTATCTGTAAGGATCGGTCAGAGCAAAGGCGTCCGGATTCCTCAGCGGACGGCAGGCATGCAGTGTCCGTAAGGATCGGTCAGAGCAAAGGCGTCCGGATCCGTCAGCGACCGGCATCGTGAAGGTCTCTTTATCAGGATATATTTATATGCGATATGAAATGGTGGTATTGTTTCACGTGAAACATCAGGAAGGATCCCTGTCTTTATTTTTTCGAAAAGACCAGCAGAACATGTCCGGCGATATCTGCAGGCGCGTCTTTATATTGCTCAACGCGAGCCAGCACGGCCTTCTGTTTTCTGAGCACTTTGCCGGCACCTTCTATCTCGGAAGCATAGTTTTCCCCTTTGTAGGAAATAAAGTATCCGCCGGATCTGACGAAAGGCAGGCACCATCCGGCAAGCTTGTCTAGAGATGCCACGGCCCTCGACACGCACAGATCAAATGCTCCGCTGTACTCAGGCTTCCTGCTGATCTCTTCTGCCCTCGCATGGAGAGTACGAAGGTTGGAAAGGCCCAGAGCTTCTGAGAATTCATCGATCACTCTGAGTCTTTTGAGAGTGGAATCAAGCAGCACGAATTCTTTCTCCGGACTTACTATGGCAAGCAGCGCTCCCGGAAATCCTGCTCCGGTCCCTACGTCTATGATCCTATCCAAAGCAGCATACTCAGGCAGAGCAGTCAGCGCCAGAGAGTCGGCAATATGCTTTACGACGGCCTCTTCTCTGTCTCTGACCGCAGTAAGATTGATGTTCCTGTTGCGCTCGAGCACCATGTCAAGATAAGACAGAAGAAGCGAAGTCTTCTCTTCTCCGTACTTTGTTATTAAAATATCGATAACTCTTTCAGCTTCCTGCTTCATAGTTCAAAATATTCAGGTCCTATGATCCTGAGCGCATCTCCTTCTCGAGATATACAAGCAGCACGTTTATGTCTGCAGGCGACACTCCGGAAATGCGGCTAGCCTGTCCGACAGTGAGAGGCCTTATCTCAGAGAGCTTCTGTCTGGCTTCGAGCCTGAGTCCTCTGATGGAACCATAGTCGAGTCCGTCGCTGAGCTTTTTATCTTCGAGCTTTCTGAGCTTTTCGACCTCGCCCTTCTGCTTTCTGATATACCCCTCGTATTTCAGCATGACCTCGACTTCGGTCTTCTCATTGTCTCCGAGCAAAGGTCTGGTGTCGTCATCTATTTCGGCAAGATCACCGTAGCTTATCGCAGGCCTTTTGAGAATATCCGAAAACGCCTGATTTGCAGTCTCTTCGATCTCTCTTCTCTTTCTTGCCGCAGTCTCTTCATCTCCGGCTTCAAGCAGAGGCCCGACCTCATGCCTGAGAAGGAACTCCCTGAATACAGCTATGTCGACGCGTTTGTTTCTGAGTCTTTCGACCTCTTCATCGACCTTCCTCTTCTTCTCAAGATACCTATTATATCTTTCTTCCGTAACGGAGCCGTATTCATGCCCGATCTCAGTGAGTCTTCTGTCGGCATTGTCCTGCCTGAGCAGAAGTCTGTACTCGGCTCTCGATGTCATTATCCTGTAAGGCTCGTTCGTTCCCTTGGTTACAAGGTCGTCTATGAGCACGCCGATGTACGCCTGGTCGCGCCTGAGCACAAGCGGGGACATGCCTTTCAGCTTTCTGACTGCATTTATACCGGCAATGAGTCCCTGCGCCGCAGCCTCCTCGTAGCCCGAGCTTCCGTTGAACTGGCCGGCGCAGAAAAGGCCTTCCAGCAGCTTGCTCTCGAGGCTCGGTCTGAGAGAAAGCGGATCGACGCAGTCATACTCTATAGCGTAAGCGGGGTTCAGGATCTCGGCGTGCTCGAGTCCCGGGATGGTCGCATAAAAAGCGTGCTGCACATCCACCGGAAGACTGGAGCTCATGCCCTGTATGTACATAAGCTCGGTCTCAGTGCCCTCCGGTTCGACGAAGAGCTGATGCCTTTTTCTATCCTTGAATCGCGATACTTTGTCTTCGATAGACGGACAGTACCTCGGGCCCACTCCGACGATGTTTCCGGAGTACATGGCCGACTTTTCTATGTTGTCCAGTATTATCCTGTGAGTCTCTTCGTTCGTATACGAAAGCCAGCAGGATATCTGGTCGATATCGTATTCCTTGTCTTCGTTCATGAAGCTAAACGGGACTATCTTCTCATCGCCACGCTGCTCGCTCATCTTATCGTAGTCGAGAGTGTCGCGGTGCATGCGCGCCGGCGTCCCCGTCTTGAAGCGGCGTATCGGAAAACCCAGCTCAACGAGATTCGCGGTAAGCTCGGTCGCCGGTCTCAGTCCTGCGGGACCTGAGACAGTGATGTCATCGCCGATGAAAATCCTTCCGCCGAGGAACGTCCCCGTGCACATGATGAGCGCCCTGCATCCGTATTCATCTCCGGATGCCGTCCTGACTCCTTTTACCCTCAGGCCCGATGCTCCGCTTTCTGTTATGATGCGAGTCACTTCATCCACCTTAAGGTCGAGCCCCTCCCGGGACCGGATGGTCTTAAGCATCTCCTGATGATACTTTTCCTTGTCGGCCTGCGCCCTGAGAGAATGGACTGCCGGCCCCTTGGATGTATTGAGCATCCTGGACTGTATGAACGTCCTGTCCGCATTGAGGCCCATCTCCCCTCCGAGGGCGTCGATCTCCCTCACGAGATGACCCTTGCCCGTGCCTCCGATCGAAGGATTGCACGGCATCATCGCAACAGACTCGATATCCGTGCAGAGCATGGCCGTCTTCATTCCCATACGCGCGCAAACGAGCCCGGCTTCGCATCCCGCGTGCCCGGCTCCTATGACAATGATATCGTAAGTGTCTCTGAATCCGTTTTCTTCCAAATCCTTATTGCTTCATTATCCCGATGCGCGGCTCCGGCCGCCAGGCAATCTACTTTCCGAGGCAGAATTTGCTGAACACCGTATCGAGCACCTCGTCTCCGACTTCCTCTCCGATGATCCTTCCGAGTTTTTCGTATGCGTAGTGCGCGGACAGCTCGGCGACTTCGACCGGCTCTCCGTTCTGAAGCAGGCCTATCGCCTCGTCGAGATCTCCCGATGCGCTCCTCAGTAGATGCACATGTCTCTGGTTCGTCACTATATTTGACTCGCGGGCGTTGATGCTGCCGAGATCAAAGATCTCTCCGATCGCTTCGGATATCTTCGCTGCCGCTTCAACTGCCCCGCTGCCGAGAAGTGAGGTGGTTATGATCCTGACTCCCGGCAGTTTCGCCAGCACAGATTCCTCCGTGACAGTCCTTCCGAGGTCTTCCTTGTTTATGACGACCAGCATGTGCTCGGTGTTCATGCCCTCTATGAAGCCGAGGACTTTATCGTCTTCTTCGTCAAGCTGCTGGCTTCCGTCGAGCACCAGAATAAGAAGGTCCGCGCCCGCGATGGCCTGTCTGGTCCTTTCGATCCCGATCTTCTCAACTTTGTCGTCGGAGTCGCGAAGGCCTGCAGTATCTATGAGAACGATAGGCACTCCTCCAAGCGAAGCGCTTTCTTCAACGGTGTCGCGGGTCGTGCCCGGCACATCTGTAACTATGACCCTTCCTTCGCCGAGTATGGCGTTCATCAGCGAGCTCTTGCCTGCGTTTGGCTTTCCGACTATGACGGCCCTTACTCCCTCTCTTGCGATCCTTCCGATCGACGCCGTTGAAAGAAGCTCATCGACCTCAGAATGTATCCACCTGAGCTGGCTTATGATATCGCGGTAAGCTCCGCTCCCCGCGTCATAGTCATTGTCGTAGTCCTCGTCAGGGTAGTCTATATCCACGGCCATCTGGGCAAGCGTATCGAGCAGATCGCTTCTGATGCTTCTTATCGCATCACTCAGCCGCCCTTCCCTCTGGCCTTCCGCTATCTCGAGCGAAAGATCGGATTTAGCCTTTATGATGTCTATCACGGCCTCCGCCTGAGAAAGATCCATCTTTCCGTTCATGAAAGCGAGCCTGGTGAATTCGCCAGGATCCGCCATGCGCACTGCAAGGGTCTCAGGACCGGTCTCTGTCTGATGTGTCAGTTTTCCGTCAAGAGCAAGGACAGCCGCAAGGATCGACTTGAGCGAAACGTTGCTGCCGTGCCCCTGTATCTCGAGCATGTCCTCTCCTGTATATGAGGCAGGCTCCTTCATGAAAATGAAAACGGCCTCATCGATAACATCAGCATCGCTGTCCGAGCTGTCTCTTACGACACTGCCGGCGTAGGCATGCCGCGGCTCGATCTCAGACGGGCAGTCCTTCATGAGCTTTCTCATGATGCCCTCGCTCGCAGGTCCGCTGACCCTCACTATCCCTATGCCGCCTTCTCCCGGCGCCGTCGATATGGCCGCTATGGTATCTGCCATCGTGTATCTCCGTTTCTTTGTCTGCATGCTCCTTCGCCGAAAAAGCAGGGAGCCCGTTTACGCGTGTCTGTAATTGTATCACAATCTGCACATTGCTGTCGCAATCGGTAAACAATATGTAGTAGAATAACAGTGTAGGTAAACTGCAGAACAAACGAATAAAAGGAGCGATTCTAATGGAGACTAAAGATATTCTGAAATTTTGCGATCACACTCTTCTCGCGCAGTCCGCGACATGGGAAGACATCAAAGCGCTCATAGACGACGGAATGAAATATGAGACGGCAAGCGTCTGCATCCCGCCTTCATATGTCGCGCAGGCAAAAGAGTACTCGGGCGGAAGGCTCCCTGTATGCACCGTCATAGGTTTCCCGAACGGCTATAACACGACAGCGGTAAAGGCTTTCGAGACCAGCGACGCTCTCGACAACGGAGCGGACGAGATCGACATGGTAGTCAACATCGGCTGGGTAAAGGACAAAAAGTGGGAAGACATCGAAGAAGAGATCCGCGTGCTCAAGGACATCTGTGATGATCACATCCTCAAGGTCATCATCGAGACATGCATGCTGACTGAAGAGGAGAAGGTAAAGCTCTGTGAGATAGTGACTCTCGCGGGCGCTGACTACATCAAGACTTCGACAGGCTTCGGAGGCGGAGGCGCTACACTTGACGATGTAAAGCTTATGGTAAAGAACGTCGGTGAGGGAGTAAAAGTAAAAGCTTCCGGAGGCATCAGCGGACTCGAGGACGCGGCCGAATTCCTCAGGATCGGAGCGCAGCGCCTCGGAACCAGCAAGGTCGTAAAGGCCGCAAAAGCCGCAGAAGAAAAATAGAATAAGCATAGTATAAAAATATTGCAAAACATGTAAACATATTACAAAGGAGCGCAACATGGTAGATTACACAGAAGGCGGCGGCTATCAGTATCACGTAGGACTGAAGCCGGGCGATGTGGGTGAATACGTCATCCTTCCGGGAGATCCTCACAGGGTCCCTAAGATCGCGGCATATTTCGACGATGCTGAAAAGATCGCCGACAGCCGTGAGTATGTTACTTACACAGGCTATCTCGACGGGGTCAAGGTAAGCTGCACGAGTACCGGAGTGGGCGGACCGTCAGCATCGATCGCCCTTGAAGAGGTCGCGAACGTAGGAGGCAAGACTTTCATAAGAGTCGGCACATGCGGCGGCATGGACATCGACGTCAAGGGCGGCGACATCGTAGTCGCGACAGGAGCTGTCCGCATGGACGGCACTTCAAAGGAGTACGCCCCTATCGAATACCCGGCTGTACCGGACGTGGATGTAGCGGCATCTCTTGTAAGCGCAGCGCGCAAGCTGGGTTACCCGTTCCATCAGGGAGTCGTCCAGTGCAAGGACGCATTCTACGGGCAGCACATGCCTGAGGCCCTTCCGAACAGTTACGAGCTTCTGAACAAATGGGAAGCATGGCTGCGTCTCGGCTGCAAGGCCTCTGAGATGGAATCGGCGACGCTCTTCATCGTCGGAGCATACCGCAGAGTGAGGGTCGGCTCCGTATTCCTGGTCGTGGCCAATCAGGAAAGAGACAAGGCCGGACTTCCGAACCCGCAGGAGCACGACACGGACAAGGCCATCAGAGTCGCGATCGAAGCGATCCGCATGATGATCAGAGACGACAAAGAGAGGGCAGGTAAATAAGATGGGAAAAAGAGTATTCTGGATAGTCCTCGACAGCGCGGGAATAGGCGGAGCTCCGGACGCCGCCGAGTTCGGTGATGCGGGGGCGGATACCTTCGGCACCTGCTACAGGAGCGGAAAACTGAAAGTGCCTTTCATGGAGATGATGGGCCTGAAAAACATAGCGGGCACGTCATTCCATGACCCGAAGAAAAAGGTCGAGGGATGTTTCTGCCGCATGCACGAAAAGTCGCGCGGCAAGGACACGACGGTAGGTCACTGGGAGATGGCCGGAATGGTATCTCCGAAGCCTCTTCCTACATATCCGGAAGGCTTCCCTCAGGAGATACTCGACAAACTCAGCGAGGCAACAGGCAGGGGCATACTCTGCAACCTGCCTTACTCGGGCACCGATGTCATCAGGGACTACGGAAAGCAGCACTGCGAGACCGGCGATCTGATCGTTTACACCAGCGCCGACAGCGTTCTGCAGATCGCGGCGCATGAGGATGTCGTTCCTATCGAAGAGCTCTACGATATCTGTCACAAGGCAAGGGACATCATGCAGGGCGAGCACGGCGTAGGAAGAATAATCGCAAGACCGTTCGAGGGCGAGTGGCCTTACAAAAGGACGGTGAGACGGCACGACTTCAGTCTGCAGCCTCCGCGCGAGACCGTGCTCGACGCGCTCAAGGCGGAAGGCCTGATAAGCATAGGCGTCGGAAAGATATACGATATCTTCGCCGGCAAAAGCGTGATGTACAGCTACTCCAACAACGGCAACGTTGCCAACATGGAGAGGACAATCGACATAGCGGACGCGGCCTTCGAAGGGCTCTGCTACGTGAACCTCGTGGATACCGATATGATATACGGTCACAGGAGAGACATCCTCGGTTATACCGAAGCTCTCAGCACGGCCGACAGGCAGTTCGGCGAGCTCATGGAGAAGATGCAGCCTGAAGACATGCTGATGGTGACAGCTGACCACGGATGCGATCCGGGCTACAGCGGAACGGACCACACAAGAGAGGACGTCATGTGCCTCATCTGGGGACCGTCGCTGAAGAAAGGCGTCGACCTGGGAACGAGAGATACCTTCGCCGACATGGCTGCCACGATAGCCGACTACTTCGGACTCGGATACCGCGGTGATGGAGCATCGTTCCTGAGCGAGATATTGTAACGCAGCGGGAATCAAACGGAAATTGCAAAATAAAAGGCGGGTGCCGTGAAGCATCCGCCTTTTGAAATGCAGTTATCCGCAGCGGTCCGGGATCTATCTCATTCCCTTGTCGTACGGTATGCCCTCTGCCTTCGGAGCCTTGGACGACTTGGATGTGAACGCCAGGACGATCAGCGATATGATGTAAGGCAGCATGTTGTATACCGTGCCCGGTATATTCAGGGCTGCCAGGAATCCGATGCCCGTGTATACGTTCGACAGCGCGCGGAAGAGTCCGAAAAGGAGAGCCGCGCCTGCGATCCTGGTCGGGTTCCACTGACCGAAGATCATTACGGCAAGAGCGAGGAAACCGAAGCCGGCAACGCCGATCTCGAACTTCCACTCGGATACTCCGGCCGTGATGTACACGATGCCGCCGAGTCCGCCGAGGAATCCGGAGATCAGAACGCCCGCCCAGCGCATCCTGTATACGTTGATGCCGACTGAGTCAGCAGCCTGAGGATTCTCGCCGCAGGCCTGCAGCCTGAGTCCGAATCTGGTCTTGTAAAGCACTATGTACGAAACGATCAGCAGCACTACTGCCATGACCATGAACCAGTTGAATTCGAACTTGCCGAAGTATTTCAGGAACGCCTGCTTTTCTTCGATATACGCGATCGCAGTGGATACGTTATCAGGATTTATAGATGTGTTCATCGCTCTGACGAATACCGTGGCGCCTGCAGTGGCAAGCAGGTTCATGGCCGTACCGATAAGAGTCTGGTCCGCCTTGAAGTTGATGCTTGCAACGGCGAGCAGGCAGCTGAACAGCATGCCGAGCAGCACTGCCGCGAGTGTAGTCGCAATAACGATCAGGAACGGCGAGGTCCCAGGAGGCAGGAAGAACATGGTCACGGCTCCTCCGAGAGCTCCCATTACCATTATGCCTTCAAGACCCAGGTTTATGACGCCCGAGTGTTCAGAGAAGCATCCGCCGAGCGCCACCAGGCACAGAACCGAGGCGAATATAATAGTGTATTGAAGCAATAATACCATTACTTGTCACCTCCTTCTGCTTTGGCCTTAGCCGTATCGATGACTTTGCCGTCGACCTTCGATATCTCTTTTGTTTCTTTCTTTCTGATCCAGTTGTTGAGCGCATACTTGAAGAAGAGCACGAATCCGCACAGATAGATGATGATCGACGAGATCAGCTCAGATATCTGCGAAGGATATACCGACTTGTCGATGAGCGCTCCTCCGTCCGTGATGGACTGGATGAAGAATGATGCGAAGATCGTTCCGATCGGATGCAGTCCACCGAGGAAGGTAGCAGCGATGCCGTTGAATCCCATTACAGGCACCGAGGACTGTGTCGTCGACCATTCCTGATATCCCGTGAGGAAGAGGAATGCTGCTCCGACGCCTGCGAGAGCTCCGCCGATAGCGAGAGTCACGATGATGTTCTGCTTTTCCTTCATGCCGGCGTACTTCGCCGCTTCCTTGTTGAAACCGGTAGCCTTGAGCTCGTATCCGAATTTCGTCTTGTTCAGTATGACCCAGATAAGGACAGCGAAAAGTATCGAAAGCGGTATAGCGAGTGTGACCGTCTTGTTGTGCGCAAACAGCGCATCCAGTCCTGCCGACGGGATCAGCGCGCCGCTGTTCTTCGATGAAAGCTTCATTGTGTACGGGCTGGTCGGGTCCTTTACTCTGGTAAGGATCATGTTAGTCAGATAGAGAATGATCCAGTTGAGCATGATGCCCGATATTACCTCGTTAACATTGCGGTATGCCTTGAGGAATCCCGAGATGGAACCCACGAGCGCTCCGGCGACGGCCGCGAGCAGCAGGCATACGATCCAGTTACAGTTCCATGCGAGTGCTGCGTAAAGACCGATGCATGCGCCTGCCTCATACTGGCCCGGGGCTCCGATGTTAAAGAGTCCGACCTTGTAGCAGAAGCAGATCGAAAGCGCGCACATGAGAAGCGGCGCAGTCTTGGCGAGCGTATTTCCGAGAGCCTTGGCTCTGGCCATGGAGCTCGCTCTGGTCAGGAAGTTCAGGATGATGGTCTTGATGGCCTCACCTGCCCCGACCGGATTGATGATCAGCAGCACGATGTATCCGATCAGCAGTCCGAGTAAGATACATACCACGGAGGTAAGTATCGCCTGGAAGGACGGATTCTTGATGAGACTTTTCTTCTCTTCCATTATGCTTCCTCCTTCCTTTCTGCTTTCTCAGCGCCGACGTTTCTCTTGGCGCCCGCCATGTAGAGACCGAGCTCTTCGACCGTTGTCTTTTTCGGATCGAGTTCTCCGACGATCTCTCCCTCGTACATCACGAGTATCCTGTCAGGAACGTTCATGACCTCTTCGAGCTCGAGCGATACCAGCAGGACCGCGCGTCCGTTGTCGCGCTCTGCGATCAGCTGCTTGTGGACTCCCTCGATGGCTCCGACGTCCAGTCCTCTTGTCGGCTGGACCGCCACGAGCAGCTTGTGATCCTTGTCGACTTCACGGGCGATGATGGCTTTCTGCTGGTTTCCTCCGGACATCGAGCGGGCGATGGTCACAGGACCCTGTCCCGATCTTACGTCGTACTCGGCCTCGAGCTTTTCGGAGTACTCCCTGATCTCCTTTCTCTTGAGGAATCCCGCGCCTGATGTGAACTGAGGCTGGTAATACCTCTGAAGGATCATGTTGTACTCGAGAGGATAGTCGAGAACGAGTCCGTGTTTGTGCCTGTCTTCAGGGATATGGCTCATCTCTTTGCTTCTCGAGCGTATGCTCGCGTTTGAGATGTCCTTGCCGCAGAGAGTGATCTTTCCGCTGACAAGAGGCTCCATGCCGGTGAGTCCGTACACGAACTCGGTCTGGCCGTTGCCGTCGATGCCGGCGATGCACACGATCTCTCCCTCCTTGACCTCCAGGCTGACATCCTTTACTGCGTTGTTTGAATGTACCTTCGACGCGACTGTCATGTCCTCTATTTTGAGGATGGTATCTCCCGTCTTCGCAGGCTCCTTTTCGACGACCATGTTTACGTCACGGCCTACCATCATGCGGCTCATCTCCTCCTTGGAAGTATCAGCGACATCAACGGTGCCGATGTACTTGCCGCGGCGCAGAACGGATACTCTGTCGGCCACGGCCTTGATCTCGTTCAGCTTGTGCGTGATGAAGAGGATCGACTTGCCCTCGGCTCTCAGATTCCTCATGATCTCCATGAGTTCTTCGATCTCCTGCGGCGTGAGCACAGCAGTAGGTTCGTCGAAAATGAGGATCTCGTTGTCACGGTAGAGCATCTTGAGGATCTCAGTCCTCTGCTGCATTCCGACCGTGATGTCCTCGATCTTCGCATCGGGATCGACCTGAAGTCCGTATTTGTCGGACAGCGCAAGTACTTTTTCACGGGCTTCGTCCATCTGGAGTATGCCGCCCTTTGTGGACTCGACTCCGAGGATGATGTTCTCGAGGACCGTGAAGCACTGCACGAGTTTGAAGTGCTGGTGTACCATACCGATGCCCAGGTCGTTGGCATCGTTAGGGTCGTTGATCTTTACCTCTTTGCCGTCCTTTTTGATCACGCCTTCCTCGGCCTGATACAGACCGAACAGGACGGACATAAGAGTGGATTTACCGGCACCATTCTCCCCAAGCAAGGCGTGTATCTCGCCTCTTCTGAGCTGCAACGTTATGTTGTCGTTAGCGATGATGCCGGGGAATCGCTTGGTGATGTTCACCATTTCTATGGCATAAGGTGCATCCATAATACGTATTCCTCCGTCTTTATGATCAGTGCTAATATATACATATTCATTATACAGAAAATGGTAACAATAAAAAAGGCGAATCCTTGCGGAATCGCCCTTTTGTTTTAAACGTTTTAAAACCTGAGCATCAGCTTACTTGATGGCTCCCTGATCGTCTACCTTGATGACCTTCGTCTCAGGGATCTTGTCTATGTCGCTCGAAACAGTTCTTGTTCCGTCATAGAGCTCCTTGACGAGTGTGTTGTAGTCTTCAGCAGTGAATCCGTCGCCGAACTGAGTGGATTCAGGCAGCTGTACATAGTTCTCAGACGGGTTCTCGGAAACGAGACCGAGGTTCTGGATCTGTCCTGCATATGAATCCCACTCGCCTGCGTTGATAGCTCTGAGCAGTGTGTTGACCGTAGCGGCAAGACCCTTCATGGCCGAAGTAACTGTCATGCCGTCACCGTACTGTCCGTCGATGATATCCTTCTGGTCAACGTCAACGCCGATGACCTTGCCGCCTGCCTTCTTGGCAGCCTCTCCGGCAGAGCTGTAGATCGAGCCGCCGCATGCGAATACGCACTCGGTGCCTGCGCCGTACCATGTGTCCATTACAGCTGTGATATCAGCATTTCCGGCAAATGCGTTTCCGTAGATGTACTTGAGCTCTACGTCAGTCTTGCCGAGCTCTTCAGCAGCAGCGTCAGCGCCCTGAACGTATCCGTGTCCGTATCTCTGTACGGCAGGCACTGCCATTCCGCCGAGGAATCCGAGCTTGGTGTAGCCAAGCTTGACAGCTGCGTAACCGGCCATGTAACCGGCGATCTCTTCCTGATAAACAGCGCTGTAGACGTTCTTTCCGTCAAACTCAACTTCCTTGTCTCCTTCATGAGTAAGGTCATACTCACTTACATCGATAGCCACGAACTTGACATCAGGATAAGTCGGAGCTACCTCGCGGATAGCAGGCGCGAACGCGTATCCCGGCATTACGATAACGTTGTAGCCTTCTTCGATAGCCTCTTCGATCGAGGAAACACGGTCAGCGTCAGCGTCGGATGCAGGCTTCTTGTAAGTGAATTCGATGTTGTTCTCATCGCAGAATGCCTTGCAAGCCTCATAAGTTGTCTGGTTGAATGACTGGTCAGTGATATCACCATAGTCTGTTACCATTGCGACCTTCATGGTGCCGTCATCTGACGAGCCTCCACCTCCGCCCCCGCATGCGGCAAATGAGAATACCATCAGCGCAGCGAGGAGTACTACAATAAATTTCTTCATCATAACCCTCCTAAAGTACTTTAGAGTGATAATGGTTTTTATCGGGATCCGTCGATCCCCGCTGTGCCTATTATACTATATGCGATGTAAAAAATAGAATATATTAATCTTTTTTTTTGAGCATTGCAGACTAATTGTCAACTTAATATTAATTGGAATCATTGCCCGGCTCCCATCGTATCACCGGGACTGCTGAACCTGACGGACGTGTTGACGCAAATCCACATGATTATCTTATTCTTGCTTCAACATCTTACTAAAGCGGACGTTTATAATGTATTATATGTGTATATATAAAGGAGAACTGAAATGGCAAAGCTGTATTTCAAATACGGAGCGATGGGATCTTCGAAATCCGCGCAGGCGCTCATCACCAAGTTCAACTACGAAGAAAAAGGGATGAGCGTGTGGCTCATAAAGCCGGGCACGGATACCCGCGACGGCGCGGACATCATAAAGAGCCGCATCGGTCTTTCCCAGCGCGCTCAGGTCATAGGGCCGGATGAAAGCATAATAAAGGCTTATGAAGAGGCCGGAAACTACGATGTGATCATCGCAGACGAGGCCCAGTTCATGTCGCCTGAGCAGATAGACGAGCTGCGTACACTCGTGGATGATGAGGATCTGCCGGTCCTCTGCTTCGGCCTCAGAACCGACTTCAGGACCCGTTTCTTTCCGGGATCGCGCAGACTCATGGAAATAGCGGATTCGATCACTGAGATAAAGACTATCTGCGAATGCGGACGCAAGGCCACGGTCAACGCACGTTTCGACGACAGCGGACGCGTCATCACCGAAGGCGACCAGGTAGTGCTCGGCGGAAACGACAGATATACCGCGATGTGCTTCAGATGCTGGAAGGAACGCATCAAAAGTCAGGATTGATATTGCGGATGGTTTCATCCTGAGGTGACATCAATGCAGGATCAGATAAAAAACGAACGCTATGTGGCCGTAGTCGGAGGCGCCAACATAGATATAGGAGGGACTCCTCTCAAACCCCTCATACCCGCCGACTCCAATCCGGGAGATATATCGATAAATTACGGCGGCGTCGGAAGAAACATCGCGCATAATCTCGTGAAACTCGGCGTTCCGGTCAGGCTCATCACGGCGGTGGGCGGCGATGTGCTTGGAGCCGACATGATAGAACACTGCGAAAGCACCGGCATAGATGTCTCTTATGTCCTTCGCATCCCGGACCGCACTTCGTCGATGTATCTTTATATCAACAGCACGGACGGCGACATGGAAATGGCCATAGACCATATGGACATTGCAAGAGAGATCACTCCGGATTATCTCGATTCCATCCGTCCTGTCATACAGGGAGCGATGGCGGTCGTAGCGGATACCAACATAACCGCGGATGCTTTGATTCACCTGAAGTCCATGTGCAGGTCGCCCCTTTATGTGGATCCTGTTTCGACAGCTCTCGCGGCGAGGATAAAAAACAGTCTTGAAGGCATTGACTGCTTAAAACCGAACAGACTCGAGGCTGAGTATCTTACGGGCATGACAATACAGACCGAAGCCGACTATAAAGCAGCAGCATCCGCCCTGCTCGGCATGGGAGTGCGCCGTGTATTTCTTTCAATGGGAAGCGAGGGCATGATCGCGGCGGATAAAAACAACATGTACATAGTGAGCGTGTGTCCGGCCGATGTCGTATGCACGACGGGAGCGGGCGATTCCGCCATGGCTGCTATAGTCTGGGCATCTGCGGTGATCGCTGACGGCGACTCTCTTGTAACAGCGGCAAAGGCAGCCAGCGCAGCAGCCTCTATGACCGTATCCGTGCCTGATACCAACTGCGCTGAACTTTCACACAGCTCTGTGCTCGATAAAATGACAGTTTCAGACATAAAAGTGCGCAGAATATAAACTGATGGATCAATAAGGAGGAAAGATTAAAAATGAATAAATATCTGGATATCAATGAAGAAGTCAGATCTGCACTGAATGCCGGGAAGCCTGTGGTCGCTCTCGAATCGACCATCATCTCGCATGGCATGCCTTATCCGCAGAATGTCGAGACCGCTCTTAAGGTAGAGCAGATCATAAGAGACAACGGCGCTGTTCCCGCTACTATCGCAATCATAGGCGGCAGACTCAAAGCGGGACTTACAGCAGACGAGATAGAATACTTCGGAAAGAAGGGTCCTGAGATCAGAAAGGCATCAAGGCGCGACCTCGCCATGCTTTGCGCCAGAGGAGAAGACGGCGCATGCACCGTGACGACCACCATGATGATAGCCCACATGGCCGGTATAAAGATATTCGCTACCGGCGGCATCGGAGGAGTCCACAGAGGAGCAGAAACCACGATGGACATAAGCGCCGACCTCGAAGAGCTGGCAACCACTCCTGTAATGGTAGTCTGCGCCGGATGCAAATCCATACTCGACATAGGACTGACACTCGAATACCTCGAGACAAAAGGAGTTCCTGTGCTCGGCTTCGGCACGGAAGACATGCCTGCATTCTATACTCAGAAGAGCGGCTTCAAGGTAGACTACAAGGTCGACACTCCTGAAGATCTCGCGAATTTCTTCAGGACACATTCCGAACTCGGTCTCAGAGGAGGAGTCCTCGTCACAAATCCTATACCTGATGAATACGCCATGGATCCGGATGTCATAAATCCTGCCATCGACTGCGCTATAGAGGAATGCAACAGACTCGGCATCAAGGGAAAAGAGATAACTCCTTTCCTTCTCGCAAAGGTAAAGGAGATAACCGGAGGCGACAGCCTTGATTCAAACATACAGCTGGTATTCAACAATGCCAGAGTAGCTGCTCTGACCGCAGTAGAACTATGTAAATAACAGAATGTATCAATTCAATTAAAATTTCATACATAAGAAGAGGGTATATATATACCCTCTTTATTAATGTATTTAATTCATTCTTATAGGAAGTATGAGATATGTATATTTGTCTCCTTTGAGAGGCTTTATGATGGCAGGACTTACGCTGTCCCTGAAGTTGATGCTTATCTCTTCATCCTCTATCACGCTCAGGGCGTCCTTCAGATATTTCGAATTTATTCCTATGTTAAGGTCTTCGCCGTCATTTATTATCTCAACTTTTTCTTCTATGTTGCCCTCTTCATTAAGAGAATTGATATAAATGACATCCTTCTGGATATTGAATCTTATGAGATTGTTGTTCTGGACCGAGGCCAGGAGCGAAGCTCTCTCTGTGCTTCTCAGAAGATCATCTCTTTTTACCCTTATGTTTATGTTTCCTTCTTTGTTCAGTATCCTCTCATAATCTATGAACTTTCCGGAGAATGTATTTATTATTACCTTATTGTTGTCGAATCTGAGGATCACTTTGTTGTCCACTATCTCAAAGCTCATCCTGTCATCTCCGTCATCATCTATGAATTTGGCTACCTCCATGATGAGCCTGGCAGGGATTATTACACTGAGGTTTTCTTTATTATCCACATCTATCTTGTATGAAGCTATCCTGTAAGGATCCACTCCCACCATTTTCATGCTTCCTTCTTTGATCTCAAGGAGAACGCCGGTAATGATCCTGTTGAATTCATCGGTAGAAGCGCTGAATGCAGTCTTCTTGATAAGCTTCTTAAGATCCTCCTTGCTCATGTAGATGACGTTTTCTCCTTCGTCAAGCCTGATCTTGGGATATTCTTCTCCTCTGAAGCATATTATCTCTGAATGAGACCCGGCGCTCTTTATGTTTATCTTTGTCTTTTCATCATCATGCTCTATGAACATCTCCTCTTCAGGAAGCTTTGAAATGATGGCGCTGAAAAGTTTTGCCGGAACTACGAATTCACATGATCCTTCACATTCAACAGTTATGGTAGTCTCTGTAGTCATGTTCGTATCTGTGGATGTGAGCTTCATTCTGTTATTTTCAACATTTACAAGTATGCCCTCAAGGATATTTGATGTTGTCCTTGCAGGAACAGAATGGGATACGTTATTGAGAGCTTTGTTGAGATCTGTTCTGTTGCAGTAGATTTTCATGTCTTTTACCCCTGTATTTTTAATAATATTTTAGAAGTATAAGTAGTATGTGCTGTTGATTATGTGGATAATTCTTCAATAAGCTGATTTTTAAGGTTTACGGAAGCTTTTTTAAGTTGATAAAGACCTTCAAAAATCCGTTGATGAAATGTTTAAAATGTTTATTTTTCCTTACATGAGTCACATGAGGCTATCTTTTTGAATCTATCTTTGCCTTGATAGTCTCTACGCTCTCATAAAGGGATTCATCGTATTTGAGCTGCTCTTCTATCTTGTCTATTGCGTGTATGACAGTCGAATAATGCCTGTTTCCGAAAAGCTTGCCTATTTTAGGAAGTGAAAGATCGGTGACTTCCCTGCAAAGATACATGGCGACCTGTCTAGGCAGCGTGATCTCCGCATTTCTTTTAGGAGAATCCATGTCTGCTATCTTTATCCTGTACTGGCTTGCGACAATGGATCTTATCCTTTCAGGGGCGACGGCCTGTTCGTTATCCTTTATTATGTCCTTGAGTATGCTGCGGGCATTGTCTTCGTTTATAGGTTCATTCAGAAGCTGTGAAAGACCTATCACTCTGTTATATGCGCCCTCAAGCTCACGAATATTGTCTCTCACCTGGTCGGCGATGAGATTGAGGACTTCATTTACATTCGAAGTTATCTCAATCTCTGACTTTTCGGCGAGACTTCTCAGGATAGCCACCCTTGTCTCATAATCAGGCGGCTGTATGTCCGCTATCATGTTCCAGCTGAAACGCGTCCTCAGTCGTTCATCAAGACCTCTGAGATCCACAGGCGGGCAGTCGCTGGTTATGACTATCTGCTTGTTGTTATTGTATAAAGCTTCGAAGGTATGGAAGAATTCCTCCTGGGTCTGCTCCTTTCCTTCAAGGAACTGTATATCGTCTATCAGAAGAACATCCAGCCTTCTGTATTTGTTGCGGAAAGCCCTGGACTTGCCGTCCTTGATGGCCGTAATGAATTCGTTGGTGAACATTTCAGAAGAAACGTAAAGGACCTTGGACTGCGGATTGTTGCGTATGATCTGCACGCCGATCGACTGCATCAGATGGGTCTTTCCGAGTCCGGAGCCTCCGTAAATGAAAAGAGGATTATATATATCTCCCGGGGATTCGGCCACGGCAACAGAAACAGCATGCGCGTACTTGTTGGAATTTCCTACCACGAAATTTTCGAAATTGAATCTCGGGTTGAACAGCTTCTCCTGCTTGAAAGGATTTGACATCCTTGAAGTATCCACTTTGGATATCTCGTAATCCTTCTGCTGCTTGATGACTACTCTGTAATTCCTGTCCGTGCTGCTGTTTACGGCTTTTTCGATCTGGGTAAGATAATGCTCATTTATATGATTGATGAGCTTTGCCTGATTCGGCCATGAAAGATAAATAATACCGGCGTCTTCCTCTATGTGATGTATGTCCAGAGGTGCCAGCCAGGTATTGTAACTCAGATCAGTATTGGTGTCTTTCAGAAAATTGAGGGTCGCCCCCCACATCTTGTTCTTATCCAAGGTTACTCTCCATCAGTTTGTGAACACATTTTACATAAAGTTATCCACATATGCAAAGGGCAAATTTGCCATAAAAACGGGCATCGGAGAAGTTTCAAAAAAATAGTTTTCCACATGTTGTTGATAAAATTGTTAATAAGTAAATCACCATACTACATATTGTGTATAAGTGTATTTTTGGGAAGATTGTATTTTATTTAGACATGATTTAAAGGCGCATTATGTGCAATGCTTTCCTTGACTTAAAAATCCCCTTAATCTATAATGTTCCAGTCTATGTGCCCATGGAATTCAGAGGGCGCGGAAAGTAATTATCTACATATATTAACAGAGGTGTCCGCTCAGGTCACCGGATCCGGAGGGCATAAGTCTCCGGACAGGAAGGGAGTAAAGAAAATGAAAAGAACTTATCAGCCTAAGAAAAGGCAGAGACTCAAGGAACACGGATTCCGCAAGAGAATGGCTACAGCCAACGGCCGCAAGGTTCTCAAGAGAAGAAGAGCAAGAGGAAGAAAGTCTCTCAGCGCTTAGTTTGTTGGTGTTTGAATGAGGGATCGCAGCGAGTTCACATTAAGAAAACAGCGCGACTTCGCCAGGGTATATAAAAAAGGCAGTTCCCGCGGCAGCAGGTATGTCGTCATACTCTACAGAAAGAACGGTCTGGGATATACCAGGACCGCGTTCGTCGCAAGCAGAAAGGTGGGCAATGCGGTCACGCGCAACAGGGCGCGCAGGCTCATGAGAGAAGCGTACAGGTCTTTGGAGGCCGGCGTCTCAAAAGGCTACGATATAATATTCGTGGCAAGGAACACGATAGACGGCTGCAAAGAGGCGGAAGTCGAGAAAGTCATGAGGTCCGCTCTCCGCGGCTGCGAACTCATCGTATAAGCATCAATGAAAAATAATCTAAATCCAGCACAAAGAATTTTGATCGTTATGGTCAGAGCCTACCAGCAGGGCATATCGCCTTACATAGGAGCGCACTGCCGCTATACGCCTACCTGCAGCGCGTACTTCATCGAAGCGGTCGATAAGTACGGAGCGCTGAAAGGGAGCTGGCTGGGGATAAAAAGGATCCTCAGATGCCACCCGGGACGCCCGGGAGGTTACGACCCTGTACCATAAGAACGGAGAAGTAAATGGGAATCATTGCAAAACCTATCGGATTTCTTCTGACACTCATATATAAACTGGTAGGAAATTACGGCATATCACTGATCATCCTCACCTTCATCGTAAAGCTCGCGCTTTACCCTCTCTACGCAAAGCAGATCAAATCCTCGGCTGACATGGCCGAAATGTCGGAAAAGTCGCAGGAGATCCAGCGCAGATACGCTAACGACAGAGAAAAGATGAATGAAGAGATGCAGAAGCTGTACGCCGAGAGCGGGTTCAACCCTGCAAGCGGCTGCCTGCCGATGCTCATCCAGTTCCCTATCATCATGGGACTGTTTGCGCTGCTCAGAAATCCGATGAAATACATGTCAGACCCTGTCATGATGTTCGCGAACCACGAATCTTTCCTGTGGATCAAGGACCTTGCGCAGCCTGACCTGTGGATACTGCCTTTACTGGCCGGACTCGCTACATTCTTCGCTTTCAGCATGAATAACGCGATGACCATGCAGCAGCCCGGAGCAAGCGCCGGTCAGAACAAGGCGATGAACATGATAATGAAATACTTCTTCCCGCTGAGCATTCTCTGGCTCGCAAGATCGTACCCTGCGGGACTCGCGATCTACTGGGCCGGCGGCCAGTTCATGCAGATATTCTTCAATCTCAGGATCAACAAGATCAAAGAGGAAATGAACAAAGAGAAAGAGCATAAAAAGCTCGTAGCAAGGGCCGAGAAGGAAATCGCCAGGAAGAAGAGAGCAAGAATGAAAGGAAGTTACCAGTAAATGAGATCTTCAGAAAAATGGGGAGTCGATGTTGAGACAGCCGTTGATCTCGCGCTCAAGGAACTCAAGTTGGATAAAGAGGACGCAGAGATAGAGGTACTGGAAGAATCATCGAACGGATTCCTGGGAATCGGCTCCAAACTCGCAAGAGTAAGAGTTACTGCAAAGGCGGACGCCGAGCCGCAGGTAAAGGAAAAATCAAAATTCGACGACATAGACGCCATACTCGCGGGGCTGCCTGAGAACACGAAGCAGGAGCTGCCTGACGAGGTCAGAGCTGACTATGACAGGTTCGAAGCAGAAGAAAGAGAAGACGCAAAGGCAAGAGAGAAGGCTCACAGAAAAGAAAAGAGCCGCGGCAGGAGCAAAAAGAAATACAGTCTTTCACTCGAGGACACCATGCTCTACGAGGTCAAGAAGCTCGAACCTGTCGAGGGACATCCGGTAGAGGCATTCCTCAGAGACATCGCCGGGCAGATGGGCATCGACCTTGACTTCAGCGTCAGGGCAAACGACGAGCTCGTATTCGTGGAGATCACCGGCAGCGACACCGGCACGATCATCGGCAAGAGAGGATCGACCCTCGACGCCGTACAGTGCCTCGCAAGCTACGTGGTCAACAAGGATAACGGCAAGTACATCAGAGTTATACTCGACGCAGAGAACTACAGATCGAAGAGAGAGACGACGCTCGTGAACCTTGCGAACCGTCTCGCGGGCAAGGTCGAGAGGACAGGAAAGCCTGTGACGCTCGAGCCGATGAATCCGTATGAGAGAAAGGTCATCCACTGCACGCTGCAGAGCCATCCTTACATAAAGACGAGGAGCGAGGGCAAGGATCCTTACCGCAAGGTCATCATCGAGACCAAATAACAGACGCGAATAACTGAAAAAGTTAAGCAGACGAAAAAAAAAGAATGTTGACGCCTGAAAGTCTTGAATGACAGGGCGCCAACATTTTTTTTACTCTGCGCTTTCTGAGGATTCCGTCTCAGCCTCTTCGTCTGCGGACTCGCCTTCAGCGTCCGTATCGGAATCCGATCCTTCTTCTGATCCTTCGTCTGAAGATCCGTCTCCGGAGGAAGCGTCTGCAGATTCGGCGTCGGATGCATCGAAGGTCTGGGTCACGATGGTCTCGCCCTCGTAAGTGTAATATACGATGACTTTTATGCCGCTGATACCCGTGGTTTCTTCAAGAGTCCGGGCGACGCCTCCGAATATGCCTCCGGAACCATCTAGCACCTTCTGGAGACTCTTGACGACTGCTTCATCATGCGCGACTTCTTCAGTGTACTCATCCATTTTGGAAAGCTCGAAGGTGTAGATCACGTCATTGCCCTTTATATCGACCTCGACATCGGACTGGGACGTGGCTTCTTTTATGCTCTTCTGCACATCCGGGTTGTTTACGGCGTACTCCTCGAGCGTCTTAGGCTTTTTCGGAGCTTCGCTCTTTTTGCTGCATGCGCTCACCGATACCGAGGTAATCAGAAGCGCTGCAAGCAGCAACACAAATACGCTCTTCTTTTTCATGTATATGAGTGTTCCTTTCATTATCTCTTTTCCCTACACCCGCGCTAATTGGCGCCGCTGGCAAGACCGCCGAGCAGGCTGTCAAGGAAGCCGCTTCCCGAATTGCCCGTGCCGTCTTCTCCCTGCGTCAGGTCGTTGCTCTTGTAGCCGCCGTCGTCAGACGAGGAGCTGCCGTCAGTGCCTGTATTGCTGCCGTTTTCCTGACTGTCGTTTCCGCTGCTGCCGTTATTGTTGTTTCCGTTGTTGTTCTGCTCGTACTTCTTCTTTGCTTCTTCTGCGTCCTTCAGAGCCTGGGCAAGCTCCTTCTCTTTCTTCGTCTGGACCTTATCCACGTCGGAGATGAACTCGCTTAGTATCTCGTAGACCTGCTTTCTGGTCTGCGCCGTCTCGAGGTCCTTGGTAGTTTTGTCGATGTAGCCCTGGATTATGGTCTGCTCGGCGGTGTCGTAATCGGAGATGTCCACCTGCTCGACCGCTTTCATTGCATCGCGCGAAGCCATCTTTCCGTCCGCCACGCGATAGGCATACGCTCCGCCGACAGCGGAAGCGATCATGAGGATCAGTACCAGCAGGACTATACCGCCTGCTCCGCCTTTCTTGTTGTTCATTTCGTTTCTCTCTTTCAGCTGATATTCAGATGGGGCTCCCGGCCCCGGCAAATCATGTATATTTTATTATTAAACCGCAGATATTGCAACGAGCGGAGCCTTCCATTGAAAAACATTCCCTTCGGATAGTAAAATACTTCCATGAAGATAAACAGCATCGTGCTCGAAAACTTCAGAAACTATGAAAACCTTGAACTCGATCTCGATCCGAGCCGCAATATTATCGTGGGTGAAAACGCCCAGGGGAAGACCAATCTCATCGAGGCGATATACCTCACGGCCTTCGCGAGGTCCTTCCGGACATCCAACTCCGCAGATCTGATCAGATTCGGCGCGGATTCGGGACGGATCAGCACATGGATCACGAGCGAAGACATAGAAAAGAACATAAACATACAGATACGCAAAGACGGAAAGAAGATGATAAAAAAAGACGGCAAGGTCATCAGAAAGACCACCGAGCTTCTGAACAACGTGGTCGTCATCATCTTCAGCCCGGACGATCTGCGCATCATCAAGGACAGTCCCGAGAGGCGCCGCAGCTTCATGAACCGCGAGCTCTCGCAGATGAGGCCGGGATATTACGACGCGCTGAGAAGGTACAACGACGCGCTCCGCGAGAAGAACGCCCTGCTGAAGGGATACTTTAATATAAAGAAGAAAACCTTCTCGCGCGCAGACAACCTGAGCCTCAACGATATCGAGGCAGGGGCGGCCGCCGGCGGAAGGAACCCGTATGACAACAGCCGCAGGTATAACGAAGAGATGATGGATATCTACGACAGGCAGCTCGCAGATGCCGGCTACGAGGTCATCAGATACAGAAAAGAGTTCATCGAGATGCTCAGCAGCGAGGCCGGCGAGATAATGAGCAAGATATCCGGCGGGAGAGAGGAGCTCAGCATCGGGTACAAAACCGCCTGCGACTATGTGACGGGCACCGAGGGCCGGGAGATACTCTTCGGCCAGATATTCCACAACAGGGACAGGGACATATACAGCGGTTATGCCGGCATAGGCCCGCACCGCGACGACATAGAATTCCATATCAACGGAAAAGATGCAAAGAAATACGGATCGCAGGGTCAGCAGAGGACGATCGCGCTCTCTCTCAAGCTCGCAGAGATAAGGATAGCGAGGCAGATGCTGGACGAGCCGCCTGTGCTGCTGCTCGATGATGTGCTTTCAGAGCTCGACCTCGACAGGCAGAGGTTCCTCGTCAGCGAGATAGACGACGTGCAGCTTTTCATCACATCGGCCGAGCTGAACGAAGAGGTCGTCGGAGCACTTCGCGGAGGCACGCTCTTCAGGATCGAGGACGGAAGCGTGACACGCGTAGACAAATACTGACCATGGGGCTGTCCCCGGTCAAAAGGGAAATGGAAGAAGCAGGGAAGATCAGACAGAACAGCGGCATGAAAAAGATGCTCAGGACGGTGCTTGTCATCGCCCTTTGTTTTCTGCTGACCTCGACCGGCTGGCTGTCGTGGGAATACCACCTGCTCGGGCAGATGCCGGCTGACAGGGTGGACTTTTACACGATGGTCACAGGCTATCTGCTGCAGGCGGCGGGCATCGGACTCTTCGCGTGCCTGATACGAAAGAAGGCGAATGCGGAAAGATCCGTTCTGCGCATGGCCCTTATAATGCACATGATATTCATGTTTCCGGCTGTGCTCAGTCCGTATACCGCGGCGACTCTGATATTCGGCTTTCTCATGAACCTCGCGTGCGGGGTCATAGCGGGCTGCTATCTGTATGAGCTGACCGTATACGCTCCCGCGGACAGAAGGGCGGCGTCGTTCGGGATCGCATACGCGGTCTCAATACTCGGATCGTGGCTGCTCTCGATGATAGACGGAGGAAGGCTGTATTACTCGGAAAAGGTGCTGCTGATCTGCGTGATCACAGCCGCGGCCATATGGCTCCTGACGGTAAGAAGAGATCCCGCGGAGGACGAGAGCGAAGAAAACTCTGATCAGGAGAGGCGCATCAGGAATAACGGCGCGCCGGACAGAAAACTGGTCCTTACCGCCATGCTGATCGTCATCCTGTTCAGCACGGTCAACGGGAGCGCGTTCGGATTCCCTTCTGCCGATCTCGGGGGCGCCGTGAAGGTCGAGCTTTCGCGTCTGTTCTACGCCGCGGGACTCATGATCGCCGGATTCGTATCCGACAGAAGCCGCAGGACCGGGGCGATATGCGCGCTGACGGCCCTGATGATACCCTTCGTCATAATGTCGCTTCGCGCGGAATCCATATCTGTGGTCATTTTCTGGGCGCTGGGATATTTCGCTTTCGGCTTTTACGCAGTGTACAGGATAATCCTCTTTTCCGACATGGCTTCAGAGAGCAGGCAGCTCTGGCTGTCCGGCTTCGGACTGATGGCGGGAAGGACAGGCGACGCGGCAGGAGAAGCGATCTGCCTCCTCCTGAGGGGCCGTCTTACAGCGCTGGTCGCGGTCACGGCAGTCCTCTTCGTCGCGGCGGTAGGAGTGTTCTTCCGTATCTATCAGATGCTGTATCTGCCTGAATATAAAAAAGAAAGAAGCGAAGAGGAGCACTTTGCCGCGTTCTCCGCGGAACACGACCTCTCTTCGAGAGAGCAGGACATGCTGAGGCTCCTGCTCGAGAAGAAAAGCAACAGCACGATAGCGGATGAGCTCTTCATTTCCGAAAACACGGTGAAGTTCCACATACACAATCTGCTGCAGAAAACAGGCTGCAAAAACAGGAACGAGCTTATCTCATATTACAGATCATGAATGACGTTGTTCATCCACTTGCCGGAGAGGTAGCGCAGGGAGAGTATGATGAATTTGACCAGGCACTCGATGCGCGTCAGAAGGAGGGCAATGTGTATCGGAAGGTGCCACACCAGCGCCGAGATGAATGCGAGAGGAACGGCGATCAGCCATATCGAGCCGCATTCGGTGAACATCGCGAAGCGGGTGTCCCCTCCCGCTCTCAGTATGCCGGTTATCATCATGCCGTTGTATATATCCATCGGCATGGTAAAGCCGAACACCAGCAGGATATAGAACATGTAGGTCCTGCCCTCGACCGAGAGATTGAAGATGCCGGACATCGGCCGCGCGAGGGCTACGCACAGCACGCCGAAAGAGATGCTGACCGCGAGGCATACCTTTATCAGATGCGCGGACAGACGCTTTGAATAAGGGAGATCCCCTTCGCCGAGCTTCTCGCCCACCATTATCAGAGAGGCATCCCCCACGCTGAACGATGCGAAATTGAATATGTTGAATATCGCGTTCGCAGCCTGGTACGCCGCGTACGGGACAGTGCCGATGCGGTTGAAAGCCGCCACGTACATGGACTGGCCGAGGCTCCACACGAACTCGTTTATCGTTGTCGGCGTCGCGTTTTTGACCACCCTCCTTATCAGCTCCGGATCCCAGCCGAAATAACTCGAAAAGCTCCCGCGGAATGTATTTGTTTTTCGCGTGGAGAAGAAAAGATTGAGCAGGAACTCGAGAGCTCTGGCGGAGACCGTACCTATCGCCGCTCCCGCGACTCCCATCCTCGGGAATCCGAACTTTCCGAAAATCAGGATGTAGTTGATGAACGTATTGCTCGAGAACACGACCATGCTGATGATCATCGGCAGTTTGACCTGCTGGGTCGACTTGAACGCCATCTCCATCGGGACGGCGAACGCGAGCAGGAGGAACGACCAGCTGTTGATCTTCACGTATCTCGCCGCGAGCACCTGCACCATCGGATCCCTGGCATATATGGAAATGATGCCGGAGGTGCAGAAGTTCGCGAGCAGGAAGAACACGACGCCGAGAGCCGCCATCACGCTTATCGCGAATCCGATGACCTTGCGGATGTTGGCCATGTCCCTCGTGCCGTAGAACTGCGCCATGAATGTGGCGGTCCCGCTCACGAAGCCGAACAGTATCATAAAGTGCACCATGAAGATCTGGGTCGCAACCCCTACCGCAGCGAGCTGAGTCTCTCCGAGCATGCCCACCATGAGATTGTCCACCATCGTGAGAGTCGCGGTCACCACGCCCTGAACGGCGATCGGCGAAGCGATCCGCGCTATCTTTCGGTTGACCTCCCTGGTATCGAATCCATTTGTCTGCATCTTTACATCGTTACCCATTTCCGTATCAGTATATTGCACCGCCCGCCTAAATAACAAGAAGAATCGATCTTGTATTTTTGTGATCCGGCAGAAAGGGCCGTAACGGGCTTTTCGGTGAACGAATGCCGGATCCGGGGCGAAAATTTTCGATTTAAGGGGATTTTTTGAAAATACAAGATATTGTGGAATAACTTGCAAAAAAATCGCTTATATGGTAAAATTCGGGCGTAAAACTAATGGGATGCAATGCCCGTTTTTTAGTGCGAGCCGGCAGTTCCAAGGCATACAGCGATCCCGGACGCAGATTGTACTTTCGCATTCGAAAACGGACTCAGACAATACCACCTGAAAAGAAAGAAAAGGAACGAACGAATGGCAGAGAAACAGGAATACGGCGCGAGTCAGATAGAGGTTCTCGAAGGTCTCAAACCGGTAAGATTAAGGCCGGGCATGTACATCGGAAGCACGGGCCCTGCGGGACTCCATCATCTCGTATACGAGATCGTGGACAACTCCGTCGACGAGGCGCTCGCCGGCTACTGCAAAAGCATCACGGTGACCATCGAACCTGACAACTCGATCACGGTATCGGACGACGGCAGAGGCATGCCGGTCGACATCCATCCGAAGATGGGGATCCCGGCGGTCGAGGTCATCCACACCCAGCTCCACGCCGGAGGAAAGTTCGGCGGCGGAGGATACAAGGTCTCGGGCGGACTCCACGGAGTCGGCGCCTCGGTAGTCAATGCGCTCTCGACGCACATGGTCGTCCAGGTCAGGCGCGACCACAAGATATACGAGCAGGAGTACTTCAAGGGCGAGCGCTCGACAGAGCTCAAGGTCATCGGCGAGTACAAGACCGGCAAGACCGGCTCTCACACGCAGTTCTGGCCCGATCCTGAGATCTTCGACGAGACAGTGTACGACTACGGCACTCTCCAGAGGAGGCTCCGCGAGATGGCCTTCCTGAACAAGGGCCTCACGATAGACCTCGTCGACAAGAGGACGAGCCCTCACACGAAGGACCACTTCTGCTTCGAGGGCGGCATCAAGGAGTTCGTAGCCTACCTCAACAACAACAAGGACGTGATAAACCCTACCATCTTCTATTACGAAGCAGAGAAGAAGGGCTATTCCGTCGAGGTGGCGCTTCAGTATACGGACCGCTACAGCGAGAATATCCTCTCGTTCGCAAACAACATCCACACCAACGAGGGCGGATTCCACGAAGTGGGATTCAAATCCTCGCTGACGAGGACCATAAACGACTACGCGAAGCGCAACAAGTTCATCAAGGAGAACGAGGACGCTCTGCAGGGAGACGACGTGCGCGAAGGTCTGACCGCCATCGTGTCGGTCAAGCTCACAAACCCTCAGTTCGAGGGACAGACGAAGGCCAAACTCGGAAACGCCGAGGTAAAGGGCTTCGTAGAGACCAATACTGCCGAGCAGCTCACCTACTTCCTCGAAGAGAACCCGAAGCAGGCAAAGGTCATAATAGACAAGTGCCTCAAGGCCCAGCGCGCCAGAGAAGCCGCGAGAAAGGCCAGAGAGATCACCAGAAAGACATCGGTGCTCGAGACGACCTCCCTTCCGGGCAAGCTCGCCGACTGCTCCGAAAAGGACCCTGCCCTTTCCGAGATCTTCCTCGTAGAGGGTGACTCCGCGGGCGGATCGGCCAAGCAGGGCCGCGACAGAAAGCGCCAGGCGGTGCTTCCGCTCAGGGGCAAGATCCTGAACGTCGAAAAGGCAAGGCTCGACAGAGTGCTCAGCTCCGAAGAGATCAAGAACATGATCACGGCCTTCGGCTGCAATATCGGGCAGGAGTTCGATCTCGACAAGCTGCGCTACCACAAGATCATCATCATGACGGATGCGGACGTCGACGGAGCCCACATCAGGACGCTCCTTCTGACATTCTTCTTCAGATACATGACGCCGCTCATCGAGCAGGGCTATGTCTACGCCGCCCAGCCTCCTCTCTTCAGAGTCAAGCAGGGCAAGCAGATATGGTACACCTACTCGGATGCCGAGCAGGACAGGCTGCTCGCCGAGCTCAAGGGCAAGGGCAGCAACAACAAGATCGAGATCCAGCGCTACAAGGGCCTCGGAGAGATGGACTTCAACCAGCTCTGGGAGACGACGATGGACTACGACCACCGCACCCTGATCAGGATCACGATGGACGACGCGCAGGCGGCGGACGAGATATTCACGACCCTCATGGGCGACAAGGTGCCGCCGCGCAAAGCCTTCATCGAAGAGAACGCGCGCTACGTGCAGAACCTGGATATCTAACGGTCCGCCGGAAAAGGAATGATATAGAAAATGGCAAATTTACTGGACAACAGCAACATAATCGAGCACGAGATATACGACGAGATGAAAAACTCGTACATCGACTACGCGATGAGCGTTATCGTGGGACGTGCTCTTCCGGACGTGCGCGACGGATTAAAGCCGGTACACAGGCGTATCCTGTACGGCATGCATTCGCTCGGCATCACGCCGGACAAACCTCATAAGAAATCCGCGCGTATCGTCGGAGAGGTCATGGGTAAATACCACCCGCACGGCGACTCCTCGATCTACGACGCGATGGTCAAGATGGCGCAGGATTTCTCGACCCGCTACCCTCTCGTTGACGGGCACGGAAACTTCGGTTCGGTCGACGGCGACGGCGCCGCGGCATCGAGATACACAGAAGCCAGGATGTCTCCGTTCTCGCTGCAGATGGTCAGAGACATCGAGAAGGATACGGTCGATTTCATCGACAACTACGACGGCGAAGAGCAGGAACCGGCAGTGCTCCCTTCGCGCGTGCCTAACCTTCTGATCAACGGATCAAACGGTATCGCGGTCGGAATGGCGACGTCGATCCCGCCTCACAACCTCGGCGAGACGATAGACGCCTGCGTAAAGATGATCGACGAGCCCGACTGCTCAGTCGAGGATCTCGCGCGCATCATCAAGGGGCCTGACTTCCCTACCGGCGCCATGATACTCGGAAAGAGCGCGGCCAGAGAGGCCTACATGACGGGTCAGGGCAAGGTCAACGTCAGATCCGTATGCGAGATCGAAGAGGACAAGCGCGGACGCATGAGGATCATCGTCAGCGAGATCCCGTTCCAGGTCAACAAGGCCAGGCTCATCGAATCGATGGCCGACCTTGTCAGGGACAAGAAGATCGAGGGAGTGTCGGCTATCAGGGACGAGTCGAACCGCGAGGGAACGCGCATCGTCATCGAGCTCAAGAAAGACACGAACCCTAACGTGATCCTCAACAGGCTCTACAAGCACACCTCGCTGCAGACCTCGTTCAGCATGATCATGCTGGCGCTGGTGGACGGCGAGCCGAAGATACTGAACCTCAGACAGATCATCGAGGAGTATCTGAAGCATCAGAAGATCGTGGTTACAAGGCGCACGAGATTCGACCTCGCAAAGGCCGAGGCAAGAGCCCACATACTGGAAGGACTCATCATAGCCCTCGACAACATCGACGAGGTCATCCAGACCATCCGCTCGTCCTACAACGACGCGAGAGAAAAGCTGATGGTGCGCTTCGGGCTTTCCGAGATACAGGCGCAGGCCATACTCGACATGAGGCTCGCCAAGCTGCAGGGCCTCGAGCGCGAGAAGATCCAGGCCGAGTACGAAGAGCTGCAGAAGAAGATCGCCTACTACAAGAGCCTGCTCGCCGACGAGCACAAGCTCATGGGCGTCATCAAGGATGAGCTCCTCGAGATCAAGGAGAAGTGGGGCGATCCGCGCCGCACGAAGATCGTGGCCGACGAGGGAGACCTCGATGAAGAGGCTCTGATCGATGAAGAGGACGTTGCGATCACGCTGACGCACCTCGGATATGTCAAGAGAGTCCCGGCCGATACATACAAGGCGCAGCGCCGCGGAGGCAAGGGCATAGTCGGACTTACGACAAGAGAGAGCGACTTCGTGCGCGACCTCATAATAACGAGCACGCACGACTACCTGATGTTCTTCACCGACATGGGCCGCGTCTACAAGATCAAGGCCTACGAGATACCGGAGGCTTCAAGGACAGCCAAGGGCACGCCGGTGATCAACTTCCTCAACCTCAACAGCACCGAGCGCGTTACGGCCATGATCCCTGTCAGGGAGTTCAGGCCGGAGGAATGCCTCGTGATGGTGACCAAGCAGGGAACGATCAAGAAGACTCCGATGACGGAGTTCGACACGAACCGCAAGACGGGGCTCATCGCGATCACCCTGAAGGAGGGCGACAAGCTGATCTCGGTGGCGCAGGCCAACGGAAACGAGAACATCCTCGTGGTCACGAAGCAGGGCAAGGCCATCGCATTCAGCGAAAAGGACGTCAGGCCGATGGGCCGCAACGCCGGCGGAGTCAGAGCCATACTGCTCGAGAAGGGCGATGAAGTCGTGTCCATGGAGCTCGACATCGACCAGAAGCGCAAGATGCTCGTCATAACCGAGAACGGCTTCGGCAAGAGGACGCCGCTCGCGGAGTACAGGCTGCAGGCGCGCGGAGGCAAGGGCGTCGCGACATACGACAAGACCAAGTTTGCCAAGACCGGACTGCTGGTCGGCGCGACCATAGTCAATGAAGAGGATGAGGTCATGGTGATCAATTCCAACGGAGTCATCATCAGGATCAGGGCCAGCGAGGTAAGCACCTCGGGCCGCACGACCCAGGGCGTCAAGGTGATGAAGGTCGACAAGGGCAACAGCATCGTGAGCTTCGCCAAAGTGATCGACGAGGATGCCGCCGAAAAGAAAGAGGAGGCTGTCGAAAACGCCAATCCCAACATCGGAGCCGATGGAAACGAGCAGATGACGCTCGTGTGATGACAATATACGAACAGGCATTTACACAGGATCCCGGACAGCGTCCGGGATTTTGTATTGTTAATCTTGTTTTGAACATGAGTTATTTGTAAGATGAAAACAGCAGCAGCGCCGGACCGGGACTGAGCTGTAACGGCAGCCCGGCATGGCGGCAATAGAAAGAAAGGAAAAAAATATGAAAAAACAATGGAAGAAAACAGCAGCTCTCGTGATGACGCTGATGCTGGGAGTTTCACTGCTGAGCGCCTGCGGCGGAAGCGGCGGAAGCGGCGGCAGCGGATCGGACGCAGAGGCGAACGCCGGAGTCAGAGGCGTCGTGATCACGGTCCCTGACGGCTGGACAGTGAACGGAGGAACCGGCGACGGCAATCTGTCATTCGGCAGCGAGGATTCGGATTACACCCTGTCCATAAACGCCACAAACAGCGCAGATCTTGAGAACAATAAGAAGTACGACGATTCCGTCAAGACAACGGACGTTGAAGAGTACTATAAGCAGAACAGCGAGAAATACGACAAAAGCACAGATCCTGCCAAACCGGAACGCAGCGAGACCAAGGTCTGCGGAACCGACGGCTATTACTACAAAATGAAAAATGACAACTCATACATAGGCCTGGAAGTAACATGGCTCATGGATGACAATATCTACGATCTTTACCTCTCCAACTGGGACAACTACGACATGGAAAACAACGGCGAGTTAAAGAAAGACGCGAAGCCGCTGAGCGATGATGAGATCGCGATGTTCGAGTCCGTAGTCGCCAGCGCTAAGGCCGGTGACGGGGCTGCCCTGCAAAAAAAGCTGATGAAAGCGGATTCTGTAGGAAAATATTCATTTGAGACCCCGGAAGGCTATGAAACGGAGAGCTTCGGCGAAAACTATGTGAGTCTCACAAAAGACGGCAGTGATGTCACGCTGCAGGTGAATGTTACTACAGAGGAAGACCTGAAATATATAGAAGACGAAAACGGCAAGCATCCGGCGTCGCTCGAGGAAGAATGGAGCAACCGCAGCAACGGTCTTGGAGATGAAAACAAGACAGAGATCGCCGGCAGGGAGGCAGTATTGTACGAATTTCCTGATGAGAACGGCAAGATGTACAACGTAAGCGCGACATTCCTGTCGGACGACGGATTATACAACATCTCAATGGATACACAGGCATGGGATGAAAGCGGCAAGCTCAGGGAAGACGCGAAGGCACTGACAAAGGATGAAATAGAGACCTTCGAAAACTTCCTGAAGACCTTCAAGGCCAGATAAGGCAGAACATGATGAGATCATAAAAAGAGAATATATGCACGAAAGATCCCGGACACTCATCCGGGATCTTTCATGAGATGAAGAGATCAGTAGAAGTCTTTCCATTTGTGTCGGCGCCGCCCGTGCATCTCACTGTAGCAACGCTCGCAGATTCCGAAGGGATAATTCCACCGCAGCCTGTGTCCGCAGTACTTGCAGGCCTTGAACGGCAGCCTGGACTTCTTGAGAAGCTCAGCGATCATGCCGGACAGATCCTTCTTGTACTCCAGGATGATCTCCGCCTCTTCTTCCGTCCCGAACTTCACAAGGAACGCATACGCAAGATCGTACTCTTTGTAAAGAGCCTCGGCTTCGTTCAGCGTCATCCCCGCTGCAGGCGGAGCGATTCGCATCCTGGTGAGGCTGATGGTCCCGTCATAGAGCACATGGGCTGAATAGCTTTCCCACAGCTGCCGGAGCTCCTGGTCATCCTCGTCGAAAGGTATGGTTATGAGGCGGTATATCAGGCGCTTGTCATCGGTCCTCTCCTCGAGCCAGCGGCACAGCTCGTACTCGTGCTCGAGGCCGGTGAGGACATAGCCCGCGGGAGCCTCGATGTTCCTCCACTCGTTGAGTATCGTCGACAGCTTCCCGTCCACTCCGATGAGAGATTCCGGAAAACCCGCGTAGACTGTTTCGATCTGCGGGATCTCAAGATCGATGGCGGACTCCAGAAGGTCCCTGCCCTCAAGGGCGTTCCACAGCCCCCTGTCATATATGCCGCGTCTGCCTGCCCTGCCCGCGATCTGCTGTATCTCGGCAGGCTTCAGCAGTCTCGTATCAGTGCCGTCGAACTTGCTGATCTCGAGGAATACGAGTCTTTCGATCGGGAGGTTCATGCCCATGCCGATGGCGTCCGTCGCCACGACGACATCCGTCTCGCCGTCCCTGAAGCGCCGCGCCTCCTCCTGCCGCACATCGTAAGGGAGATTCCCGTATATGACGCTGCAGCTTATGCCCATCGTCCTGAGCTCTCCCGCCACGGCGTGGACGTTCCGTCTCGAAAAAACGATGAGAGCATCGTGCCTGCGCACGAACTCCTTCGAGAGCCTGAACTTCGACCTGTCGCAGATCAGCGGGGTCTGTCTCTCGTGATGGATTATCTCGCATGTATCCCCGCAGTCCGCAATAAGCGAAGTGATTATCTTTTCTGCGTACGGCGCGATGCAGACGTGGATCTCGTCCGCCTTCAGTCCGAGCAAAGCCGTCGTCCATGCCCATCCGCGGTCGCGGTCGGCCACCATCTGGGCCTCGTCGATCACGGCTATATCGTAGTCGGCGTATACATCCGCCATCTCGACCGTCGAGGCCTGCAAAGCCGCGCCCGGCACGAGCTGACGCTCCTCTCCGGTAAGAAGCGAGCACGGATATCCCTGCTCGTTCAGCTTCTGATACTGCTCGTATGCGAGAAGACGCAGCGGTCCGAGATAGATCCCGCGCTCAGCCTCCTTCAGCCGTTCGACCGCGCTGTAGGTCTTGCCCGAGTTGGTCGGCCCGATGTGAAGGACGAAGCGGCGCTCCATCCTGCGCGCCGCAGGGAAAAGGTCCGGCATGCGCTCGGGGACTCTGTCTATCAGCTCCTCGCGAAGAAGCCTCATGCTCTCAAAGGATTTCTTCAGATGGCGGTTGCGGCTCACAAGATCGAAAAGACGCCTGCCGCTGAAGTATCTCTTCATCTCAAGGAGGAGATCCATGCCTTCTGCGCGCAGCTCGTTCTCCCACACGTCGCGAAAATCCACGGCCTTAAGCTCTGCAAGCTCGCCGTGTCTTTCCATGATCGCGTCCGCAAGGAGCCTGCCGAAGGAAGTGCCGGGATATCCGGCGAGGTACAGGTAATCACGCTCGCTCATGGAGGCAAGACTTTCTTCGAACAGTTCATAGTTGTCCGGAGCGACGGACGAGAACGCGCTGCCGGAGCGGCGCCGGCGGTCTCCCCTGCTTTCAGGCGCGGGCGCCCTCAGCCTGTCATTCAGCAGATGCCGCTTCATGCTTCCGGCGAACTCCGCCGCGACAGAAGCCCTGACCTCCGCGATGAGACCGTCAGGATCGTATGAGCTGAGAAATCTTCTCTCCTTCTTTGCCGTGTATTTGCGGGCGGCCGCCGTGATCCTTTTTTCGCAGCTGTCAGCAACGGCGTCGTACGCCTCCTCGTCCTCGAGATATTTCTGCACAAGAAGGCTTCCGGGCTGCATGTTGAGCGTTACGCAGTCCTGATAGAGCGCATCGCCGGCAAGATGCTCCTTCAGCGCGGCCCTGTAGCGTTTGCTGTGCTGAAGATCCTCGATCTCCTGCTTTCGCGGCACGCCCTTCACGTGCACGTAAAGCCTGTCAGTGACCTTCCTGGCCGCTTTCTTTTTTATCTGCGCCGCGGTCTCCCGCGCAAGAAGTTTCAGTCCTTTTTCATTCATGCCCTGATTGTACTATGATGAAGCCCCAAAACCAAAATGTATAGATCTGAGCCACGGTCTTTTTTCGGGTAATCAGAGATTTCCGTGGCTTTTCGTGAAATATGTGTATAAAAAGGATACAAAAGAACAGCAGCATGAGAGCTTCTGATATAATCACAACATCAGATACAAAGGATATGGATCAGAAATGATCGGGAGGAGGAGAAATGAACAAGATCAGACGACTCGCGGCTGTACTGCTCGCAATCGCTATGATAATGACTTTCACACCGCTCTACGGAGCTGCAGGAGGCGTTTCATATGCGGAGGATGAGAGTCCGGCTGCAGGACAGGAAGCAGAAGATCCTGAGAAGATCCAGGACAAGGAAACGCAGGAGATTCTCGTGACGGACGAAGAAAAGACGCCGGCAGAAACGGCCGGACAGGCCGGGGATGGCGGGAACTCCGTGAATGAAGAGCCGAAAGCCGAAACGCCGGAAGGCGAAACCGGAGAAAAGGAACCTGTGAAGAAACAGATGACGCTCCGCAAAATGGATGGCGGCAACGGCGATGATGAAGAAGATGACCCGTGGGAATTGTTCGGTCTGGACGGGCCGGATGCCGTCTACGATGACGGAGAGAACGTCGTGTACAGCATTACAGATCCGGCGGCTCTTGAAGTTGAGGGAGTCACACACTATGAAGCCTTCGTAGGCATACCGCAAAGCTGGGAACCGATAGGCGATGATGTCTTCACCTACGATACCGCTGAAAAAAGCAAAGTGACTGTTCACGGAGATAAGATCGCAGGGCACTATCCGGATCCGGAAGACGCTCCTGAAAAGATCGCGGTCCAGATCAAAGGACTGGGTGCAAACGAAGAAATCAGAATGATGGCATGGACTATGGTGGATTTCCGGTACTCAGTTGAGGACTATGACCTTCAGGGAGACTGCGATGTGCTGCCGCGATGGGACGGAACCTTCGACGGCAGACGCAAAGTGCATATCAAAAATCAGGAGAATCCCGACGGGTATGATGAAGAATTCTTTATCACTGATGTAGAGCCCGTTGAAAGAGCAGACCTGCTCGAGGACTTCCACAAAGAAAGCGATGAAGAAGGCAACTACTGGTGGTACTACAGAGCCGGCAACAGCACCGGAACGGTAACGTTCAGAATAACATATGAGGATCTGGAAGAAAATTCTCATACATACACGGCTGATCTGAATATCTGCGGAGACGTCTATGAATCCAACCTCTGGAGCGACGGGAATGTATATGAGGCGCTCCCTGGCGGCGAGATAAAGCTGAACGCATCGGCGACACATAAATACATGGACGGAGATCAGGAACGCGAGACTGATGAGGGCCTTGAATTCACATGGTCGATCGCTGAGGGAGAAGAGCACGCGCAGATCGTCGTGGATAAAAACGATCCTTCAAAAGCAAGACTTGTATTCAACGAACCGGAAGATGAGGAAGAATTCGTAAACTGGGGAGTTACGGTCAGAATGGCAGTCACAGATACGAAAGACCCGGATGATCCGGCGGGAGAAAAGAGCTCTCAGGAGGGGGGGTACGCCTGTCACAGCGAATTCTACTCCATATATCCGGGAGACCTGAATCCTGTGCTCGATGTGGGACAGAGCATCGAAAATCAGAAGTTTGAGCTGCGTCACTATAAATACGGCGGCGGAGAAGGATACAATAAGGACTGCTATAAAACGGAAGAGATCGAATGGATAAAGTGGGACTTTGATGAAAATGCCCTTACTATCAAAGATGCCGACGGAAACGTCATCAAAAATGACGAGGAAATCGAGAATGTTGATACATTCACCCTAACAAGAACGGACGAATGGTCATTCAATGCACGTCTGGAAGTCGGATATCACGATGAATATGACGACCGCCATACTGCTGTGAATATCGATTACTGGTTCTTTGACCGCCATTATGATATCTGGTTCGAAGACCATGACGTCAATGTGTACGATGACGGGGAATGGACCATCAGCCTGTCAACGAACGAAGGCATGAACTATGACGCCCTCGATGTCGACTTCACATTCAAAGGCTACAGGTATGACGAGGCCGAGGATGAGGATATTGAGGTGCCGGTCCCTGAGGACTGCCGGAGGATAAATGAAGACGGGATGTCAGTGACATTCTTCGGACCGGCAATGAAAGACGCCCGCATAGACAGGATATGGGTCGAGGCAAAACTGTACTACGGAGAAAAAGATCTCGAAAAAGAAGCGGACTGCAATGTAATGCTCGATGATTCGTGCACGACGCACGGAAGAGATCATCTGTGGCTGTCAGGGGTGCCTGAATACAAGGACTGCACATCGAAGGGATCGATGAAGCAGATGTGCTGGCACTGCCATGAAAGAAGGATAGTCGAAGTGGGTCCGAAGGGACACAAAGGCAAAAAGATCGCAGCCAAGGCTTCGACCGCTTCAAAAGAGGGCAATATCCTTTACTACAAGTGCAATGACTGCGGCAAGTGCTTCACTGATGCCAACTGCACAAAAGAGATCAGCGCAGACCTGGTCATCATCCCGAGAGGAACAGTCATTTCAAAGCTGGCAGCGCAGAGCAAGGGGTTCACCGTTACGATCAAAAAGCCGACGGGGACATACCTCAAGCACACAACGGGCTATGAGGTGATGTACGCGCTGAACTCCGGCTTTACATCAGGCAAGAAGACAGTTGTGATCGCCAAGAATTCCACGGTAACATACAAGGTCACAAAGCTTACGGCAAAGAAGAAATACTATGTGAGAGTCCGCACATACAGGACCATAAACGGCAAAAAGTATTACTCGCCGTGGAGCCCGGCAAAGGCCGTCACGACTAAGTAGAATGACCGGACAAACGACATGAGGTAATGTCGCAGGCGGCCTCTGAAAAGGGGCCGCCTTTGGTTTGACAAAGGATTGACCGGCATGGGAAGAGCTGTGATAGAATGTAATTAATATATGCTGATGCTGTGTTTCATGCAAAAGAAATAAGCGAAACACACATGACCGGGGAGGAATGACAATGAAAAGAACCCGCAGGATATGGGCGCTGCTTTTATCTGCTGCCATGATCCTTACATATATGCCTGCAGCGGCATTCGCTTATGATGATCCTGCTCTGCCTGCATCAGAAGCAGACATTGAAGCGGATATCACTGATGATGCAGAACCGCCGGAAGACACTGAAGATAACGGTGAAGCCGGGAGCGAAGAAATCATCGATGATGCTGAAAATAAAGAAACTTCAGAGATAACAGAACAGGGAGGAGACAGTGACGGAGGAAGTCCGGATGAAACTGCTGCTCCTGAAGGCGCGGCGCCGGTCGAAAATGAGCCGCAGATCTACGGGGCGGCATCCACGGTTGATGAGGGAAGCTGCGGTGCCCGCGCTACATATCGCGTAAGGTCTTCAGACAATCAAAACTATACCCTGTATATCGAAGGCAGCGGGAACATGACGGACTATGCGAACACCTCTTCGGTTCCCTGGTACAGCTACAGGTCGAAGATCAAAAAGATCGTCATAGGAAAGGATATCGGTTCGGTCGGTAAATATGCTTTTGTATATTGCCATAATCTGGATACCGTGATTTTCAAGGGAAGCAATACAGCAAATATAGGCTATTGCGCATTCTACAACTGCGTTTCTCTTACAAAGATAGATATCCCTTCCGGAACGACATACATCGGAGACTATGCTTTCTCTGAATGCTATGCCCTGACATCCGTTACGCTCGGGAACGGCGCCCGTCATATTGGGGAACGCGCATTTGCCAACTGCAGCAAACTGACAAAAGTATCGCTTCCGGAAAGCGTCAACGTCATCGGAGCTTACGCCTTCTACGGAGACTCTATGCTAAGCGAAGCAGCTGCTCCGTCGGGGCTCGGGACGATCGGAGCCTATGCATTTTATAACTGTTCAAAAGTTTATTACCACGGAACCGAAGCAGCGTGGAAAAAGATAGGGGGACCTGAATCCGTTTCGGGCAGCACGAAAGTGTTCTATGCAAAGAAATTCAGCGGAGTCAGCGTCACCCTGAAGAGATCGACATATCTCTATACGACAAAACCGTGCACGCCTGCAGTGACGGTCAAAGTGAAAGAGAACGGCAGGTATGTCACTCTGACTAAAGGAAAGGATTATAAAGTCGAGTATAAAAACAATGTAAACGCCGGAAAGGCGACGGCGGTCGTGCAGGGAATCAACGGATATTACGGATCTGCAGGCAAATCGTTCACTATACAGAAAAGAGATCTGGCCAGGGCAAAAGTATCAGGCCTGAAAACAGTAAGATACACCGGCAAGGCACAGACTCTTCCTGTCTCTGTCAGACTGAAGATCGGAAACAAGTACGTCACACTGAAAAAAGGCAGTGACTATACAGTCAGGTATTATAACAATAAGAATGCGAGCTCGGGCTCATCCAAAGCCAGAGTGGTGATAAAAGGCAAAGGAAATTACAGGGGAGGTCTTTCAAAAGCATTCACGATCGCAAAGGCAACTGCCGTATTGAGCTTTGCCAACGCAAAGGTGTCGCGTCCGGCAACTGCCGGAAACTATACCAACAAGCTGACGAAAAACACAAAAGCAACGCTGAAATACAGTTTTTCATCCAGCAACACAGCAGTAGCAACGGTCAACAAAACCACAGGCAGGGTCACTCCTAAAAGAGTCGGAACGACGACTATCACGGTAAAAAGCGCTGCCACGAAAAACTACCGCGGAAGCAAGGCGTCATACAGGATGACTGTCCGGCCGCTTGATTTCGGAGAACTGAATTACTCTTTTTATAACTACAGCGTAAACAATGTCTCCGAAAACAGCTTCAGGCTGTTCTTCAACGCGACAGAAGCGAGGACTTATTACAGCAAATACCGCAGAAAGCTCGGATACGGCATGTGCTATGGCATGAGCTCGAGCAGCATACTGATGAAGATGCCGGGCAGCGGCCTGAAGCCTGCAAATTTCGTGTCTTCGGCAAAGAACCCGTCAGCGCTTCGGAAGTATGACAGATATAAGAACTCCGGCGTTTATCTTGATGATATCATCCAGGCAGCGCAAGTATCACAGATCTCGGTGCAGTGCCAGAGCGTTGTGTGCAGAAATGTGAACGACCTGAGCGGAATGGTCTCTCAGGTCATGACAGGGAATCCTGTAATTGTAGGTATGGACAGTGTTGATTCAGGACATGCCGTGGCAGGCTACAGGGTAAAAAGGATCAGCAGCAGCGTTGACCGCCTGTACGTATATGACAGCAATTATCCGGGAAGCTCATCACGGTATATCGAGCTGTACAGGAACGGCTCCGGCCATTATACCGGGTGGTATTATGATCAGAATTACCACTCACCTTATGACATCACATATACACCGGGGAAAACATATGCTTCGATCTGGAAGAACAGAAAGGCGGCGGCTCCATTGTCACAGATGATGATTTCTACAGACAACTTTGAGATAAGAAACGATAAGGGATCGCTGGTCGCAAAGATGGAAGACGGCGAGTTCACCTCGTACGATGAGAATGTATATCTTGCCCGGACCTTCGACCTGGATCTCGGCGATCATCTCGTGTTCCTGCCGCAGGGGGCATACAGTGTCACAAACACCGAAGCAGATGCGAACGGGATAGAGGTCACGTCCCTGGATACAGAACAAAGCATCACGGTAGAGACAGATGCTGTGACAGTAACTGTTGAGACTGACGATCAGAATAATATCAACAAAGCTGCGGTGGATGCTGCAAAGGGCGAGGAATATAAAGTCACGGTTCTTGACGGGACCGGAGGCGGCGAGCCTGATGAGATCGTCTTTTCAGGCACAGGCAACGGCAGGGAAGTCACTCTCGGAACCGACAGCGGAGACTATGTGATCGAAAAAACAAAAGATGTTGACCTCGAGATCAACGGAGAAAAAAAGGACTACACGATCAGAGCAGGAAGCGTGATAGTAAAATAGTTTCATATCGCATGTTCCGGAAGGCAGTTAGAGGAGCAACAGAAAAACGAGGAGATCAGACACGGCTGATCTCCTCGCTGTTTCTTTTGGGACTATGGACGGATGATCCCTTTTATGTCTCCGTCATGGATGCTGTATACCCTGCGGCTGACCGCCCCCGGCAGACCGCAGCCGTACGCGGCTGTCGGCCCGGAATTGCCTTCGATGGTGATCAGATAGTCTTTATATACTCTTTCGACGATACCCACATGACGGTCTCTTCCGAAAACGACGATGTCACCGCTTCCGGCAGAGGTTTTGCTGATCCAGAGACCGTTTCTGTTCGCAAACCATGTATAGCACGGGACATAGGCTGTATTCCCGGCAGAAGAGATCTTCCAGTACATGCCGGCCTGACTGTAGCACCAGGCTACGAAGGTGCCGCACCACGGCGTTCTGTCAGTATCCACAAACCTTGTTCCGAAGTACCAGTCCCAGTACTTCTCGCCGGTCATGATACCTACCTGGCTCTGCGCTGCCGCGAGGACACTGCTGGAAGGCCTGCTTACGTTTATGCATGTTACGCAGCCTTTCGCGTTTGCATAATATGCCCGGTTTTTGACCGCGAACACCTTGTTTGCTGCAAGCAGTCCGCCGCTCTGGATATAGTAAAGCTTCTTGTTCCATCTTCTGAACGACCTTGTGCGGATCCACTCACCGGTCTTTGGATCTGAGAAGTAATACCTGCCGCTGCGGCTATGGACTCCGGTCGCTATCCTGCCGTCTGAATAGGAGCGGTAGTACCTGCCTTTGACTCTGAAGAATTTCTTTACGACGATCTTTCCACCTGCCCGCACATAATAGCGCCTGTTGTTGTACTTTATGAAGCCGGCTTTTCTTATGACCTTTCCGGTCTTAATGTGGGAATAGTAATAATTCCCGTCCCATTTGTGGACTCCCATCCGGATGACGCCCTTGTTTCCTATATGGTATATATTGCCATCCACGCGGATGATCCTGTTCTCGGCGATCACGCCCCCTTTCAGCACATAGTATCTCTTTCCGCTGATACTGACAAAGGAGGGGTCGGTCCTCAGAACATATCTGCTGTCGGAGAAACAGAGGTGACCCTTCCATTTATGAAGTCCCCTGATCATCGCCCCGTCGCTGCCCGCGTGATACTTTTTGCCGTCGGCAGAGACGGTCGTGTTTACGGCGATCATGCCGCCCTCGAGGATGTAGTAAAGCTTGCCGTCCGTATGAGTTACAAAGCCGATTTCGCTGTATTTTTCACCGGTCGCAGCATCGACATAATAAAGAACGCCGTCGATGTCCTGTATCTCGTATACAGGCACGGACTCTTCTTCCTGCTCTGCAGGAGTTTCCTCTTTTTTGGAGAGCATATTCGCAGGGGAGCTGTCTTCAGACGAAATGTCCTGTGACGTCGGCTGCTCCTGCCCTTCCTGCTGCCCCTCCTGCTGATCGCCGGAGATCTCATACCGATCATCCTCCGGGATGTCCTGATCTGGCTGGTCCTGCGGTAGCTCTTCTGAGCCGACGGTTCCGCTTACATCTGCGGAAGCAGCGGGCTTAGCGTCCGGCGCCGGCAGGTCTGTTTCTGCGAAAGTCACGCTAAAGGACAGAGCTGCAGCAAGAAGCGCTGTAAATATGATCCGGATCGATTTTGATCTCATTAATCGTATCCTTTCGGGTTGTGGCTCTGCCAGTTCCATGCATCGCGGCATATCTCATCTATGCCGCGCTTTGCCTCCCATCCGAGGATTCTCTTTGCTTTGCCCGCATCGGCCCAGCTGTCCTGCACGTCTCCTGCCCTCCTCGGGCCGATCTCATACGGGATCTGATGACCGCAGGCCCTGCTGAACGCTTCGACCATCCCGAGCACGCTGTATGGCGAGCCCGTGCCGAGATTGAAGACCTCGGCGCCCTCATGCCCGAGAGCATACTCGGCGGCCTTTACGTGCCCCTCCGCCAGATCCATCACGTGGATGTAGTCCCTGCGGCATGTCCCGTCGGGAGTGTCGTAGTCGTCGCCGAAGACCGTCAGATGATCGCGCCTTCCGACAGCGACCTGCGAGATGTACGGCATGAGGTTGTTGGGGATGCCCTGAGGGTCCTCCCCTATCAGGCCGCTTTCGTGGGCCCCGACCGGATTGAAGTAGCGCAGCAGCACGACAGAGAGAGGTGCCTTCCATCCGCCTTTTTCTCTGCAGCCGGCGAGCTGGGCGTCAGTCAGTATCTGCTCCTGCATCCACTTGGTCCAGCCGTACGGATTGGTGCAGACGCCCTTCGGCATGTCCTCGGTGAACGGAGGGATGTTGTCCTCGCCGTAGACCGTGGCCGAGCTCGAGAAGACGAAACGACTGATCCCCGAAGCCTTCATGCATTCGAGAAGGGTCAGCGTCGAATCGATGTTGTTCCTGTAGTACTCCACGGGAAGCTCGACGGATTCGCCGACCGCCTTGAGGCCCGCGAAGTGGATGATGCAGTCAGGCTGCTCTTTTCCTAGTATCTCCATCATGCGGTCTTTGTCCGCGCAGTCCGCTTCGTAAAGTGAGACCTGCCTTCCGGTGATCAGCTCCACCCTCTTTACAGCCTCGGGCGATGAATTCGCGAAATTGTCGATGACCGCGACATCATGCCCGGCCTCGAGCAGAGCGACTGCGGTATGCGATCCTATGTAACCGGCGCCGCCGGTAAGTAATGTTTTCATTGCCTGTACCTCAGTTTTCAAAAATGAGTCAAAAAGAACCGTCCCTTTTGACTCAGTACCTCAATTTTCAAAAATGAGCCAAAAAGAACCGTCCCCTCTGACTCATTACAGCTTCTCGGAGTCCAGCAGGATCGTGAACGGGCCGTCGTTGACGAGTGATACTTTCATCTCGGCTCCGAACGAACCGGTCTCGACCACAGGCACCCTTTCCCTGCACTTATCTATAATATATTCATACATGGCGTTCGCGTGGTCAGGCGAGCCTGCGTCAACGAACGACGGCCGGTTGCCCTTTTTGCAGTTCGCGTACAGAGTGAACTGCGAGACAAGCAAAAGCGCTCCGTCAACATCGGCGAGCGAGAGGTTGGTCTTGCCCTCGCTGTCCTCGTTGATGCGGAGCTTTATCATCTTATCGACCATGCGGTCCGCGACGGCCTCGTCATCAGCCTCGCAGACGCCGATCAGGACCATGTATCCGCGGCCGATCTGACCGATGACCTCGTCATCGACCGTGACAGACGCCTGAGATACTCTTTGTATGACAAATCTCATAAGACAGTTACTCCCTGAAAAAAACTGCTGTCAGAAGATCAGAGCGCGCTTCTGATCTGTTCTTCGATCGCGGCCTGAGCTTCCTTCTGCTCGTGCTTGTCCATCTCTTCTATATGCACCAGCGGATGGACGGTGATCCTGATGTGACACGGCTGGTACGAGCCCTTCTCTTCGAACAGCTTGTAGCTGCCGTCGATGGTGATCGGAAGGATAGGGACCTTCGCCTTCTCTGCGAACTTGAAAGCTCCCGCCTTGAATTCGCCCATCCGGTGCCCCTTCGAGCGGTGGCCCTCAGGGAAGATGACGAGATTGAATCCCTGATCGAGCAGCTCTTTGGCCTCGCTGAGAGCCTTGATCGCCTCTTTCGGGTTGTCCCGAACAAGGAAGATAGAGCGCGTGCTTTCGACGACGTCTTTGAGCGTAGGATATTTCTTCCACTCCTCCTTTGCGACATAGCCGAGCTGGTAGCGGTCCTTCATCAGCCAGAGCGTCGCAGGGATGTCCGCGAAGCCCTGATGGTTGCTGTAGATCATGAAGGGGCCGTGATCGGGGATGTTCTCTTCGCCGATCACCTCGAAGGTCATGCCGAGCTTAGGCGCTGCGTTTTCGATCCAGCGGCTCTGCCCGTCAAGGATCAGCTTCTTTTCTTCTTCGATCCTGCCCTCTTCGCGAAGTCTGTATATCGCGTTCTTCAGACTCACGAATCTTCTGGTCTCGATATATCCGAGTATGAATCGGTATCCTGTTGTGAATGGGTTCATCATGATTATTACTCCTTGAAAAATGCCCGCGGAGCGGACTTGTTCTGACTTGATTTTATCAAAAGCAGTGTGAGAAAACTACTACCTCTACAGGTAGTGAGATGAATCACGCCCCCGATCGTCTCATGGATGATCGCTCGCTTCAACCCCGCCCCTCTTGAAAGCCCGCCCCTTTGTGCGAGCGATCAAAAGCGGTTTTCGACAGCAATCCCGAGCAAAAAAAGAACACAAAAGAACAAGGAGGAACAAGGAGGAAGGGTGTGAAAGAACAAGGAAATACACCGCGAACACTTGTTCGCAGCCTTGCAAGATGATATAATCAGGTCAGGAAAACAACTCAGTCGAAGAGGCAAAGAGGACAACCTGATGAGAGAACTTGCCCATAATCAGCATTCAGTATATCTGCTGTACTGCCACCTGACAGAGCTTATCCGCGAGTATATAAAAAGTCAGGGAGAGAAGCGATGAACAGAGCGGTGAAGTGCAGGATAGAACCGAATAAGGGACAGATCGCGCTTTTCAGCAAGACCTTCGGATGCTGCAGGTTTTTGTATAACCGCATGCTCACAGACCGGCTGACAG
>Ga0310695_10001775_pt1 | contig 48658 bp, 52 predicted proteins | sample RumenRJG_04DNA_FD_203882 | JGI IMG/M metagenome (GOLD analysis project Ga0310695, IMG submission 203882) | Bovine rumen microbial communities from Lethbridge, Alberta, Canada - RJG_04 (v2) (version 2) | ecosystem: Host-associated > Mammals > Digestive system > Stomach > Rumen | place: Canada... | reverse complement strand
TTATCGTCCATGTTGTACAGGGCGTACTTGATTGACGATGAGCCACAATTCAATACTAATATCTTCATAATTATCAACCCCCTCCCAACCTCCCCCTGTATGGGGAGGAGTATTTACCAATAGGAGTTATAGGGGCATTCTTTAAATGATTATTCTAATTGTATCCACTCCCCTCCATACAGGGAGGGGTTGGGGGTGGGTCCTACTTCTTAGCATCCATTGCCTGACAAGCTGTGATAGCTACCAAGTAGTAGATATCCTCTACAGAGCAACCACGGCTCAGGTCGTTAACAGGACGGGCGATACCCTGCAGGATAGGACCAATAGCAGTAGCACCAGCCAGACGCTGAACCAGCTTATAGGCGATGTTACCTACCTCCAGACAAGGCATTACCAGCACGTTAGCCTTACCGGCAATCTCTGAACCAGGAGCCTTCTTTGTACCTACAGAGGGAACGAGGGCAGCATCTGCCTGCAACTCACCATCAATCTTCAGTGAAGGATCGAGTTCCTTAGCCAACTTAGTAGCCTCAACAACCTTGTCAACGACCTCGTGAGAAGCGCTACCCTTTGTAGAGAAGCTCAACATAGCCACGCGAGGATCAGCAAAGCCTGCCACGCTCTTTGCAGTCTGAGCCGTGCAGACAGCAATCTGACTCAGTTGGTTAGCATCAGGCATAGGTGTCACAGCAACGTCACCGAATACCAGTACACCATTCTCACCATACTCGGGCTTATCAGTAATCATCAGCATTGCGCCGCTCACACAAGTGATACCAGGAGCACACTTGATAATCTGCAAAGCAGGACGCAGCGTCTCACCTGTAGTAGACAGCGCACCAGAAATCTGGCCATCAGCACCCTCTGTCTTGATAATCATACAACCCAGATAGAGAGGATCCTTTACCAACTCACGAGCCTTCTCGATAGTCATACCCTTCTTCTCACGGAGTTTCTGCAGAAGCTGAGCCAGTTCCTCACTCTTCTCATAGTTCAGCGGGTCAATCAGGGTAGCCTTGTCAATGTGAGTCAGTCCCTTCTCCTTAGCCAATGCATGCACCTTCTCAGGGTTACCAATCAGAATCAGGTCTGCGATGTCATCTGCCAGCACACGGTCGGCGGCAGTCAGGGTGCGCTCCTCTTCAGCCTCAGGGAGCACAATGCGCTGTTTGTTGCTCTTAGCACGCGCAATGATTTGTTCAATTAATCCCATAGTTTGTATTATGTTTAACATTTATTTTTAGATGCATGCAAAATTACAAAAAAATATCCGAACATCGGTCAGATATTCGGATTTTTTTTATTTCTCAATTCATTTCATTAACTCTGTCAGTTCTGCTTCCAGCTCCTCGGCAGAAAGTCGCAAATGGAACACGCCGTTATGAGCTGTACTGATGGTACCCGTCTCCTCCGACACGATGACACACAGGGCATCACTCTCCTGCGACATACCAAGCGCAGCCCTATGACGCAACCCTAGCTCCTTGGGGATATCCAAATCATGACTCACGGGCAGGATACAGCCAGCCGCCTTGATACGATGATTGCAGATAATCATAGCACCATCATGCAGTGGTGAGTTCTTAAAGAATATATTCTCAATCAGGCGCTGGTTCACCTCGGCATCTATCACGTCACCCGTTTCCACGATATCGTCCAACGGCACGTTGTTCTCTACTACAATCAGCGCGCCCACCTTACCTTTTGCCATCTGAATGGCAGCCATGACGATAGGTATGACATTCTTCTTGCGCTGAGCCATGTTACGTTCCTCAGCATATCTTGGCGAGAACATACGCATCAGCGTGCGCATACGCCGATGAGCACCAAGGTTATACAAGAACTTACGGATATCCTCCTGGAAAATCACAATGATAGCAATGACACCCACAGATACCAGTTTGTCGAGGATAGTACCCAGCAGTTTCATTTCCAGAACCTGAGACACAAAGACCCACACCAGGATGAAGATCATGATACCCACAAAGATATTCAGCGAGCGTGACTCACGCATCACCCTGTAGGTATAAAACAGCATCACCGCCACCAGCAGGATGTCAATAATGTCTTTGATTCCGAATTCTATCATACGTTATGATTACGAGTTAAGCGCTTTGAAAATCTTCACACACTCCACAGCTTCCTTCACATCGTGAACCCTCAGGATATCGGCACCTTTCATCAGCGAGATGGTGTTCAGCACCGTTGTGCCGTTCAGGGCCTTACTCTGATCCGACTGCAGCAGTTTGAATATCATCGACTTTCTGGAGATACCCACCAACAGAGGCAAGCCCAGAACCTGTAGTTTCTCCATCTCATTCATCAGGCGGTAGTTATCCTCTACCGTCTTTCCGAAGCCGAAACCAGGGTCCAGGATGATATCCTTCTGACCCATATCGCGCAACATCTGCACCTTCTTGGCAAAAGCCATCAGCGTGTCGTGCAAGTCTTTCTGTACCGACATCAATATATATGGTACACGCAAACGGGCTACCATACGGAACATGGCCTCATCCTCGCCCTCGCTCACATCGTTGATGATGTCGGCACCATATTCCTCCACGGCCATGCGAGCCACATCAGGTCTGAACGTATCTATCGACACTGGCACATCGGGTTGCTCACGTCTCACCACAGCCAATGCCATTCGCATACGTGCCATCTCTTCCTGCTCCGATACTTCTGTAGCACCAGGACGTGTAGAGTAAGCACCAACATCGATAAACGTACCGCCCTGAGCCACTATTTCATTGGCTCTGTCAGCTATTTCCTGTTCTGTCTGTTTACGGCTGTCGGCAAAGAATGAGTCGGGCGTGGCATTCAGGATACCCATCACAGTAGGCTCCTTCAAGTCCAGCAGTCGTCCCTTTATATTCAGTGTATATTCCATAATCGACGGCAAAGGTACAAATTTAATTATGAGTTAAGAGTTAAGAAGTAAGAAAATTTTCCATATCAAGACATTTTTTCTTAATTCTTAACTCTTAACTCTTAACTTTTCCTTAACTTTGCATCAAATTTTATGAAGATTATGGACATTAAGGAACTATACAAGCTCTACCAACAGCATCCATGCATCACGACGGATAGTCGCGATTGCCCTGAGGGTAGCATCTTTCTGGCCCTGAAAGGCGAGAAATTCAATGGAAACCAATATGCACTGCAAGCCCTTGAAAAAGGCTGCGCCTATGCCATCGTTGACGAGGATATCGAGTCTTCAGCTCTCAGTTCTCAGATAATCAAGGTTGACAACTGTCTGCAGACCTTCAAGGATATTGCCCGCGAACATCGTCGCCAGTTCAACATCCCCGTCATCGGTATTACAGGCACCAATGGTAAGACCACAACCAAGGAACTCATCAAGGCAGTACTCTCTGAGAAATACAACGTTCTGGCTACAGAAGGCAACTTCAATAACGACGTGGGTGTACCCAAGACGCTGCTGCGCCTCAACAAAGAGCACGAGATAGCCATCATCGAGATGGGAGCCAGTCATCCTGGCGATATCAAGACACTAGTAGAGACAGCCGAGCCTACCTGCGGCCTCATCACCAACGTAGGCCGTGCTCACCTGCAGGGCTTCGGTTCGTTCGAGGGTGTCATCAAGACAAAGGGTGAACTCTATGATTATCTGCGCACACGTGAGGACGGACTCGTCTTTGTCAATGCCGACAACGACTACCTCTGCGATATGCTGACAGACGAGATGTGGTGCACCCCCTACTCCACCGACCCCGACAAGCAATATGCTTGTATCTCCGGCGAGGTGGTCAGTTGCGACCCGCTCTTGAAGTTCCGTTGGCGCAAGCCCCTCATGGAACTCGAAGAAACAGGTGCATCACAGAAATGGCATAAGGTGCAGACCAACCTGATTGGTGCCTATAACATTGACAACCTGTTGGCTGCCATTGCCGTAGGTATCAATTTCAACGTGGACCGCAAGCAGATTTGTCATGCGCTGGAGACCTATGTGCCCACCAACAACCGTTCTCAACTCACAGAGACGCCCTACAACCGTCTTATCGTTGATGCCTACAACGCCAACCCGTCAAGTATGGCTGCTGCGCTGGAGAATTTCCAGATGGTAGTACCTCACGAGGGCGAAACCAAGATGGCTATCCTGGGTGACATGCGTGAACTGGGCGAAGTCAGTCTGGAGGAACACCAGAAGACTGTTGACCTGCTGGCAGCATCAAGCCTTACCAACGTGTGGCTCGTAGGCGAGGAGTTCGGAAAGACCAACACGCAGTTCCGTAAGTTCAAGGATGTGGAAGAGGTAAAGGCCGAGATACAGAAAAATCGTCCCACTGGTCACCTTATTCTTATTAAGGGTTCCAACGGAACGAAGCTCTATCAGTTGCCCGAACTGCTATAACGCAGGTTTCAGGTACTGTTTCTTTATACGCGCTATCTGTTTCTCCAGATGGCGCGTTTTCTTATCCGGACGCCACTTGGGGAACATATTCTTGATTGTATATTTCTTTGCCTCTTTCTCAGAGAAAACAGTTTCAATATAGCGACAGTCATCATTGACGACAAACTCAACCACATTGGACGAGGGAGTGATCACATTTCCCTCGGCATCCATCGTGTGATACTCAAAAAACTCATTATCAACAGAACGAATACCCTGCGGTTCAAATCGGGTAGGAATGAGTTTTCCGGGTGTCTCCAACGTCGTATTCAGCCAGGCACAACGCGGATGCGTGTGCCAACCACGGGCAAAACCAAACAACGACACATCATTGCGTACCGTACAATGATCGAACACATAGCCCCACTTTGTCGCAGATGTACGGGGAGCTGCAATCACATTCTTACCAGTGCCGTCCTCATTACGTTTCTCAGTGACTATCAGGCAGCGATTAAAATACACATCACCCGCGCCACAGATAAAATCCACCGTACCATGAATCTCAGAGTCCTCCATATAATGGCTACACTCCTCACTATGACTGTAATAGGTATCCTGATACGACAGCATCCTCACACGTTTGAAGATGGTATAGTTGCCCTTATCCTGCCAACAAACGGCACGACCGGCAAGTCCACAACGGTAATAGTCCAACGCATTCTGTAGCGTCAGGTCCTGCAGGTAGGTGTTCCATCCACGATTCAGAAGTGTTGCCGTCTTACTGATGCCTTCATTCTCCACCGCAGGGGCGTTTTTTATGATTACGCCCTCCATGCTCTCGCCCACCAGAGCGATGTTATGTCCCCATATCTGTGTCAGCGTGCGGTCACCAAGATCATACACACCATTGGGAATAAACACAAACAGACGACTGGCTGTTGAGTCGACATTTTGCTTGTTAGCCTTATCGATGGCCTCCAGCAGGCTCTCTGCATTGCCAGCTTCCACCACAATCTGCGCTTCCATCGTGGAAACCACAGCCAAGAATACCAACGATATGATTTGTTTCAGATATTTCATGTTTTAGCTAATAGTACTCATTTAACAAAAATCGCCAACCTTCATCTCTAAAGATTAGCGATTTTTATGGTGGTACCTCCAGGAATCGAACCGGGGACACACGGATTTTCAGTCCGATGCTCTACCAACTGAGCTAAGGCACCATTTTCTTATCCGTGTGCAAAGGTACAACAAAAATCTGACATATCATAACTTTTTCTTGAAAAATTTGCTTAATCCATAAAAAAGCACTACCTTTGCACTCGCTTTTCTGGGAATATGCTGGCTTTTGCAGGCTATCCCGCAAAGCAATCGGGATGTAGCGCAGTTGGTAGCGCACTACGTTCGGGACGTAGGGGTCGGGCGTTCGAGTCGCCTCATCCCGACCAAAATTTGAGGAATCGCCTATAAACAGGCGATTTTTCGTTTGGTCGCCACTTGAGGGTCGGACGAAACTCGGACGCGATCGAAACAAAAGAGAAAAAAGAACGTCATCCATTGCACAAAAAATTTAAGAGCAATGGATAAAAAAAATTTTGGTTTTAATTCGGTAAGCTGTAATCAAAGCGGGAAAACATGGACTACCCCTGTGTATCACAAGGGGAAGGAAAACTATGTGGATTTCTACGCTTTCGACCCTGCATCAGGACGAATGAAGCGGAAAAAGATCATGCTTGACCATATCGACAACCAGCGCACCAGGAATTCCTATGCACGGACGCTGGTTGAGGAAATCACCCAGAAGCTTATTCGCGGTTGGAACCCTTGGGTGGAAATTAAAGCTGGTGCACAGTTTACCACATGGAAAGATGTCTGCACGCTCTACAGACAATATGTGGTAAAGCTCCATAATGATTCCGCTTTCAGGGAGGAAACAATGCGAGACTACCTTTCACGTCTCGGAATCTTAGAGAATTGGGATGGCATCAAGGAGTACAATGTATTCTATCCTTATCAACTTGACGAATACGTGCTTTCGAAATTCATGGATTATATCCTCATCGAGAGGAACAACGCCCCACTTACCTATAATAATTATTTGTCCTGGTTGCATTCCTTCTTTAAATGGATGAAGGGAAGGAGGTACATCCATGATGATCCAACTGAAGGACTGGAGCACATACGCAGGGCTCGAGGAAAGAACCGCACAGTTATACCTGAAAAGTACCTGGTTGATATCAGGAACTACCTCGAAAAGAAGAATAGGTATTTCCTTCTGGCCTGCTATGTACTGCATTACATGTTTGTCAGGCCTCACGAAATGTCTCTTCTTAGGATAAGGGACTTCCAGATTGAGAAAAAGACACTTGTCCTCCATGGAGACCAGACCAAGAACCATAACGATGCGGTACTGACATTGCCAGACCACATCGTAAAGTTGATGGTAGACCTGAAGGTTTTTGAATTCCCAGGTCATTACTACCTCTTTGGCGATAAGTGTATGCCATCCGAGGACTGGAGAGATTCAAAGCAGTTCCGGGACTACTGGAACCACCATGTCAGGAAAGACTTGAGCCTGCCCGCAGAATACAAGTTCTACAGTCTGAAGGACACTGGTATCACTAATATGCTACGTTCAAACACCGACCCCATCAGTGTAAGAGACCAAGCCAGGCATTCCTCACTTCTCATCACGAACACCTACACGCCTTTGGATATCAAGGAGGCGAACCCGCTTATTCTTTCATACAAAGGTGTGTTCTGAGGTTATTATTCCAATATTTCCTCGAAATATCCTGTAATCTCGTTTTCCATCCCCTTGCTGTTGAACTGGACCTCCAGTTTCTTGCAAACATATTTCTTGTTGCGAAGCAGATATATGTTATACACTGAAGGGATACTCTCAGCAGTGAACTTGAAATGGTGCTCAGCGTTCCTGTTCTGGTTCCTCGCTGACTGGTGTAGCTCTCCAATGTTATGCCAGGATTCATCATTAGTTAGAGACAACGAATAATGACTGTGCTCAGTGTTCCCCTGAGGCTTGTTATAGGTCCAGTGAGTAAATGGCACTTGGAAAGGCACGCTATAAAAGCTTGATGGAATTGACTTGTCATCCATTAGGAATACCTGCATGATATCCTCTTTTTCTGACTCCTGCTCCTGTGTTCCTTGAAGAGCATCCCAGACAGTCGATTTGTTTGCTTCCTCATATTGGTTCTGCAGACACAGGACGGTTTGAGTACAAGTCGAAATATGCCCAAATGAATTTCTTGCTATATTACCGCCTGACACGTAATAATCGAAAACATACATTTCAATCTCTTTAGTTGTGGCAACTGGAGAGATTTTCAGCTCTATATCATTATTGTTATCTGCATTTCTTATGATATCACCAAAATGGTTGATACGCAGCCTTTCCAAGGTTTCAGAATTCCCTGAATTTGTAATCTTGGCACAGAACTGTCCTTTTTCCGTAGTCCATATAGTTGTTTTCTTCTCATCGGACGACATTGAATCCCACTGTCTCAGGAAATCTTCATATCTGCATTTCACTTCGGTGAATGAATCTATTATTTCCCTGTCAACAATGTCTATATTGTGGTAGTTGCTTGTTCCTTTCTTGTATTTAACGTTAGAATCGTACAGATTGCTCTCAACATCCTCTTCGTCAATTATCTCCACCTCGTATTCGTCTTCCACCGATTTGGTTATATCCTTAGTTCCATCGGTATAGACGTCACTAATAATATCTACGCACCCAGTAATATCGTCAAATATCACAGTTACGTTGAGGAAGTTTTGGAGCTGCTTTACGAATTCTTCCACAGTCCAATGTGGCAAGGCCTTGGCCATCGCCTTTTCCGTATGGCTACTGATTACATTCGTACCATTGCTTTTCCTTGTTGTCCTTCTTGCTGTTGCTATATAGATTGAATTCACGAAAGCCGTGTCTCTGTCATTTCTCCTAATTGTATATCCTAGATGCTCGAATATCCATCTTGTCACGAACATCAGGTTTGGACTGATACTTTCCCTAAGAAGAGCCACGTAATAGTTGCCAGGATCCGTATCATATCCCCTGCTTCTTAAAACCCACTCATCATGATTCATCATCAGCTGATGTTCATTGAGAAGGCCTACTACGCCTGGAGCGTGAACAAGAGTTGAATTTTCGTCGTATATTGGAACATAACAAAAAATGCCTTTCTTTCCTGGAAATGTTCCAGCCTTTATTAATGACATGCTAGTGGCGCCATAATCAAGACCTTTATACTGCTCGAATGAGGATCTGTCGTCAGTATACTCGTATTCGAACTCGTCAATATAAAGTTTCTGGGCTTTTGTCCAGAACTTGACATTGCTATTGCCAGATAGGAACTGCAGCTTCACCTCAGTTTCGCTGATATTGGTAATCTTTGCAGTTCCCTTGAATACCAGTTTAGAGTCAACAGTAATCAATGCCTCGTATTTCTGGTACCGTTTTGTCACCTCCATGCGGTTGATGACACCGAACACCTTTCTGTTCTGTTCGATGTCAAGAGGGAAAACCACTTCGAGGGTGTAGCTTCCTGCATCCTCGAAGAAAGTGTTTTCTATAGTAAGTTTTAGCTTTGTGTCCTCTTTGAAGAAAACACGCTGCTGGTTTATATAGACCTCAGTCATAATTTCTACTTTTTACTGATTAGATTCTCGTATTTCTTAAGCATCCTGTACAGACCATTCGGTCCGTCCATCACAACGAAAGTCTCAATTCCTTCATCCAGCTTTTGGACTAGCATTTCAGTTGCCTCCTTCTGGCCGTCAATAGCACCCCGCAGCGCTTCATCATCAGTGTTGATATTAACTGTTGGGGCAACAACAGCTGCTGCAGGGCCTCCCATCACGTTCGTAACATCCTCTGCTCGTAGAGATCCTACACGGTTGTTACGCTGCGCCTGGTCTATCAGGTTCAGGACAGGAAGCAACTGCGGATTATTCACGGCCTGGTGGTTAGCCACGAACTCGCCTTCATGCACCACACCAGCCTCTTTATGATAGCGACGTCCTCCAGTGAAACCACCTTCATAGTAACCTGCTGCCTCTGCTTCATGTTGCTTCTTGATGGTAGCTATCTGTAGTGCGCCTGCAGCAAGTGCTATGCCTGCAGAAATAGGTGCCAATACAAGGTTTGCAGGATATGGAGCTCCAGCCATAGTGCTGCTGTATGCACTGATGGCGCCCATAGCCGTCTGTGCAACAGCCTGTGCCATTTCCATGGCCATAGCCTTTCTGTTTGCATCAGTCTTTGCCTTGGCTATCTTCTTGTCTCGCTCCTTCTCAAGCTTCTCCTTTTTCTTCGAATTGTTACCAGCGGCCTCGATCTGTCGGTCATAATCTGCAGTAATCTTAGCGGTCTCGAGGTCGCTGCAAGCCTGAGAGTAGCTGCTGGCGGCAGATATGAGTGAACTGATGGTGCTATATGCTGCCTGAGCACCTGCAACAATCTGCTGCATGGTCTCAGCTTCCAGTTGGCGCTTTGCCTCCTGGTATTCACGATTATTCTCATAATCCTCGCCATAGAGGCGTTTCAGTTCCTCATTGATGGCCTTCTGCTGGTTGATGGCCTGAGTGATGCTAAAGATACCTGTTGTAGCATCACTGCCGGCATTCGTACCCTTGGTACCAGCGTTTTTCTTTGCAGTGTCCAGACCTTTGCTGGCTTTGTCCTGGATGTCATTGTTGGCTATCTGCTGCCCCTGAAGCTCCGCATACTTGCGCTTGATGTGCTCCACAATGGCATCATATTCTACCTGAGTCATTTGACCAGACTTGACCAGAGCGCTATAGAAAGTATCAACTCCTTTCAATTCTATATCCTGCAGACGCTGATAGTCCTTCAGACCAGCCTCTTCGCGGTACTTGCTCAATTTCTCCATCCACGAGCGCTCCAGCTGGAACTGGTGGTCCCTCTGTTTCGTCTGGATTTGCATTTCAATGTCTATCCATTCTTTCGAGCTTTCTTTGTATAGGTTCTGCTTCTGTTTCAGATATGTTATCTCAGATTTGAACAGAGCTTCGTTCATGGCCTCAGTGTCCACTGCCTCTTGCTGCAGGAACTGGCGACGAATGTTTTGATCACGCTGGAGTTTCTCGAGAGATATCGTCTGTTCGTCGTTCTTAGCCTTCCACTGGATGTATTCAGACTCTTCCTTTTCCCTGTTGTCGAGTAGCTTTTTGTATTCCACTGAATCCTCGCCATATACGTTCTTGAGTTTGTCATAGTAGTTCTGTGTTATTCTATGACGTTCCTCCATATAGTCAGTATATGTAGTTAAACCCTGGCGGTAGGCTAACATTTCACAGGCGATTTCTTCCTGGTACTCTGCCTTGACAGCTTCTGCCTGTTCCTTCAGGCGTCTCTTTCTTTCCCGCTCTTCCTTTTTCTCTTCCTCTTCAGATTTATAGGTGGGAATCGTCGGGATGGTTGGAGTTGTTTTGCCTTCCGTTGTGTCCAGTATATCCACACCTTCGGCTTTCATCTGGCGCATAAGTTCTTCTTCGCGACGTGTTATCACCTCGCGTTCCTTAAGCGCATTATTTACTGCCTCCTCTTGAGTTTTTCTTTCGTTCAGTTTCTGTACGAGTTTCCCGTTCAGTTCAACTTCGTAGTAAGTTCCTCTTGAACCTGGTCCTGTAGAACCGTATCTTGTTTCCCTTCGGGACTTATATGGGTTCTTATCGCCCATCCTTTCACCTCTCTGGAGCTCTGCATCAACTGCTTTCAGATTGTACTGTTTCCTCTTCAGCTTCATTTCTGCCTCCAGCTTCTCTGCCTCTATCTCTGCGAGTTTGTCGGTGTAGGCTTGTGTCTTGGCAACTTTCAGAAGCTTCTTTATATATTCGTCAATCTTCTTTGCGTTTTCCTCGTAAAGAGTTCCCTCGTTTGAGATGCTAGCCTGGTATCCAGGTACAATCTCCTGCAGACGCTTGATGGCTTTTCTGCGCTCATCAATACTGAAGGAGTTTGAGCGTATAATGTTAGTCAGCCTGTTTATCGTTCCTATCTCGCTGCCAACAGCTTCACTTACCTTCTTGTTTAAATCAGCCATGTCTTTCGCATGGGCCTGAGCTGCTCTGAATGCAGGATCTGCTCGGCGTACAGCGTCCTTATATGAATTAACAGCTGTTACAACACCGTAAATGGCAACTCCCACCATACTTATAACAGTAAACAGGGCAGTCCATGGATTTGTCAGGCTGGCAAGCTTGGCTGCACGCATAACGGCTATGTAACCTTGAACACCTTTAGTGAGCAAAGCCCACATGGCGTGAAGCGCAACACCTGCATTGCGAAGCAATACCATCGATGCGTGTAAGCCAGCATTGCTTGCAGCAACTAACTTGTTCTTAGTATCTATAATTGTCAGCCATATTGAGTGAGACTTCCACATCACTAAAAGAACGCCCAGGTCAATCAGTAATAATGTAAGACCCTTCCTATGCTCAGCAACAAACTCTGTCAATGAATACAGGATCTTGGCTGTCATTGATCCAGCCGATATTGTGTATTTCACAATGGGGAGCAGTTTCTGGCCAAGCAGAACAGACATTTCTTGGAAACTCTTCTTTGCCTTTTCTATGCCAGCCTCTACTGTGTTGTTCATTGTGTTGTACTCCTTCTCTACAGAAGTAGCCTCTGCGTACGCCTTAGTGGCCAACTGCTGACGTTGACGTACATCGTCAATTTTGTCTGCTAACGTAGCCAGGACTCCTACGGCCCTGCTTCCATCCAGACCCATGTCATCAAGCATCTTCATCATCACCTGCGGGTCGGCCTGCTTCAGACTGTCAGCCAGTCTGAGGATAGCGGCATTGGCATCGTTTTTCAGAAGATCTGAAAACTCCTTTATGTCCATGCCAGCTATTTTTGCAAACTTAGCAGTGTCAATCTGCATCTTAGTCAGCATGTTGCCGAACGCAGTGGCAGCCATCTCATCACGCAGCAGGTTCTCGTCCATGACGGCACCGAAGCCCATAATCTGAGCCTGAGTCAGACCCAATTGTTTTCCGAATCCTGCAACGCGTGCGGTGAAGTCAACCAGATAACCAGCCTGTGCGCTGGAGTTCTGTGCCAATTCGTTAACAGCAGAGCCAGTGGCCAGCATGGCACCACGTAGTCCCATACGGTCATCCTCCCCGAAGGCCATGGCTAATTTACCTACCTTGTCTATGGCACCCTCTCCGAGGTCGTCACCAAGCGCCACCTTTATCATGTTTCCTGCTTCTACGAAGTCCAGGATATCCTTTTCCGATGTCTTACCAAGACGACCTGCAGCGCCAGCGAGTTCGTTTAACTCCTCACGGCCTGTTCTCGTGTCTATTTTCTTCAGGTCTTCGTTTAGGTCTCTAATAGCTTCATCCGACAATCCAGTGTATTTCCTTGTGTCAGCCATTGCTTCTTCCATGTCCGCATAATCCTGTACGGACTTACGGACTGTCTGTGATAGACCTGTAATCGTCTGGAAGATGATAAGTACACCACCCCAGCTGTCATTGAGGAACTTGAAGAATTTTCCCCATATGCTGGGCTGTCTCTGTCCTTCACTCCTGATTACCTGCAGCTCATGCTTGGTGTCTTTCAATACGGAGTTGAGATGATTCCACTCTTTGCTATTACGCTCAACGGCTCCGCTGTTCAACTGTCTGTTGATTGCCTTGATGACCTGCTCCAGCTCTTTCTCCTTAGCCGTGCTAAGATGGTCCAATGTATCGCTAAGACCCTTTACCAGCGTCTTCTGCTTGTCAATACTTTTAGAGAGGCGATCCACTTCTTTGTTAGCTGCTTTCCATACGTCAATCTTGCCGTCACGTAATGCTTCGTCACGGCGTTTTTTGACGGCCTCCAGCTGGGTTTCTAACTTCTTAAGCTTGCTTTCAGCCTCCTGGTCGTTAATGAGGATTTTCGCGGTAAAAACTTCTTCTCTTGATGCCATAATAAAAGCGGTGTATTTGTTTTGCGCAAATATACCGCTTTTTCAACCAATGCGAAAATACCTTTGTTTTGTCATGGCTCTTTTATTGATAAGATCTCTGAGCTTCTCATCGCACCTCATGAATTCTTTCTGGATATCATCCTCCAGATCCTTCTGGTTGTCTGCCCAGATATCCCATTCGTACCCTAACTCCTCGCATACCACCTTGGCATGGAATTTCCTCATGCCAGGATAGTGGCAGGTATCTTCCACATGACACTTGCCGCTGTCGCTTCTCTCCAAGGAAAGCTTCAGGCCCTCTTTCCTGGTGTCGGTTCTGTCTTCGGCCATCTTCTTTAGGATGTTCTTCAGAAGCATCCAAAAGAAAACGACTGCCAGTCCTAATCCTAGGATTGTTCCAGCTGTGGGTGATAAAATGTAGAACATAATACTTTCCTCCTAATGCTTTTGTTATAACCTTTCTGCCGTAGCCATCAGGCGTCTGGCGATATCATTGAGTGCGTCTTTCAGTTTGTCACGGTCTTCGTCACTAAAGTCATCATCAACACCATTGTTCTTTCCGCTGAACTTGTGGTAGAGCCATGAACGTGATTTCCCGAAATACTTCTTGGCAAGAAACGCCCAGTTAATCTCTTCGTAAACGTCTGTGAGAATCTCCCTGACGTTAGTGTGCTGCTGAATTGTCTTTGCTTGTGCCATGTCAATTACTGTTTAGATACACTGCAAAGATAATCATCTTTTGCGTATTAACCAAATAAAAACGAATAAAAATCACCAAAAGGTGATAATTTTAACAATTGAAGAAAAAAAAGGCCGAAAGTCTATCTTTCAGCCTGGATATATTTATTATATGTAATGCGTGCACGAGGATTGAAGTTCACGATTTTGAGACGATATCCCTTGGTTCCCCACTTCCACCAGAGAAAATGATGACGGTATTCGCGATAGACCACGGTACTCAGCGAGTCCCTGATATTATAATAGAAGGTGGTATCCTTGAGATCCAGGGACAGATCTGCCCACTTGTCACTATAACTGAAGAGATCCCTATCCTCTTGGAAGGTGGCGGGGACTGTATCACCGATCTCAACGACAGTTGTCTGCATTGACTCCAGCTGCTTTATCTTCAGTCCCATCTCCTTGATAAGCTTCTCATCAGCGGCCAACGCCTCCTTCAGGTGTTTTGGTACCACTTCGACAACCACTTGCGATACAACCTCTATGGAATCACGGATGGTGTCACGCTGCAGTGGAATCTGTGCGTGTGACAGTTCCAGACTGAGACGGTCAACATCTGCTTCCAGTTCTCCAACCTTTATAGCCTTAGCTCCAGCCGAGACCAATGCAGCAACAGCCACTATGGTGGCCAGTACTGCCCATATTAAAATCTTTATGCTCTTCATAAGCTCTCAATATATCTGATGATTCCTTCAACGTGAATTCTCTCGATGATGTGACGGCCTTCATCACTCAGCAGCAGGGCCACATCGTTTATGTTGTCCTGGAACAGGTTCTCTGTCAGCACAGCGGGACAGTTCGTCTCATTCAGGACTTTCAATGACTGTTCCCAATATTTCTGCTTCTCACTTGGGAACCTCACTCTCAGGCCATGCTGCTTGGCTGCGTCAAAGAGACATTCTGCCAGCTTTTTACTTTGGCTAGATGCCTTTGGCGACACGCGTACGCTCCAGCCGTTAGGCTCATGCCATTTGCCGTCACTGCCACTGGCATCCACGTGGATGCTCACATAGAGCACATTCTTCGCGCCGTTCTGACGGCACAGCTCGTTCACGAAGTTCACGCGCATGGCCAGCTCATTCAGGCGTTCCTGCTTCGCACTGGGCGACTGCATCTGCTTCGGAAGATCGAGCGGCATGAAGTCAATGACGCACTTGTAGCCCATCGCCTGAAGCTTAACGGCAACCTCCGATGCTATCTCACGGCCATAGACGCATTCCTTCAGACGGCCATCAGGACTCTGCTTGCCTGGTTCACGTTTGCGGTGGCATGTCCCCAGCGCAACGACGATATCATCTTTCCTCATGATCCAGTTCCTCCTTCCTGATGGTTTGAAGTTCCTTTCTGATCTCATCCTTGAACTCCGTTACCTTGTTGGCAAAGTAGTTTGTTACACCAAACAGTAACAGAGCTGCAGACAAAGCCTCTCCGATGTATGTCAGCGGTCCCGTTCCAATCTCCTGCGTTGTCAGGAAACAAAGGAATCCCATGGCAATGGCAGAGGCTATAAGAGCCATTGCTGAGGTGTGCTGCATCCAGTCTTTCGTATTCTGTTTCATATTCCTTTGAATTAAGTACTGCACAAAGATAGAAACAAAACGAAAGGCATGAAAATACAAGCGAAGCCCCTGAGCATTCCCAGAGGCTTCACTGATATGTTACTGTGCTGCTTTAGTCGCAATCCAGTCCTTTGCCGTCTGTACGGCATACTGGCACCAGGAGTTATACTGCTCGTACTCCTGAGGTGCCTCCTCATATTCGCCATTGATGGCATGGCGCTGGATGGCCAGTTCCTGGCTCTCCGTATAGCGGGTGCGAATAATGGCGTTGGCCAGCTCGCCAGAGTCATCCTGCTTCTCACAGGCCATGACGGTACCACCGTCAGACTCAGAGCCAGTATAGGCAAAGGCTGTTGGCCACGGCTCTGGCGATTCCTCGCTCTCGCCACCCTGATTGTTCTGGGGAACGTAGTTCTCCAATACTTCCTCATTGAGGTAACCGATGATGTGCGACTCATCGTATCTCTGATACGTGCGACGCTCTTGATAGACTTGTCTGTTCATACTCTATGTAAACTTAACGAATGTCTGACCGTTCTTGCCCTTGTATTGCTGAATGACTGTAGGACATGGAAGGTCTTCAATAGAAAAGTCATTGAGAGCCTGGTCTATCAGGATCTTCGACCCTGTGAAGCTGTAGTACTCTGCATCCTGGTCTGAAGGGTTCCCTTGTTCGTCCCTCTTCTTCTCGAATACGTACTTCTCCTCTCCCCCAGCCTCGAAGGTTTTAAGGATACGCTTAAAGCGGATGGCCAAGGCCTTGTTCGGCTTGCTTTTCTCTACCATCTGCTGGCCACCTACGGATGTCTCGACCTGAACCATTACGGTATCTTTGTCGATTTTGGAGTCCATTACCTTATAGTCAATAAGTAAAATTTTGATTTTACCCCCCCCCGTTTTCACTTATGTTAACAATTGAGGAGAATTTGACCTTCTGGTTGCCGGCCATACCTTCAAAGGGTGGTCTGACCCTGCGGTTCTTGATAATCTTTCCTAATGATCTTTCCATACCTAATGTCTTAAATAAATGTATACTGTTTGCGTGTTTTATGTATCCAAAGCGTGAAGCCAGCCTGATCCTGATGTCCTCCTCCTCAACTCCAAGCTTCTGCAGTTTCCTCACGTGTCTGGCCAACTCCTTCTTGTTCCGCTTGCCTGCAGCCACGTGGTCAGGATAGAACACATAGCCGCACAGGCGTATGCCGGTCCAACAGGGACGGATATTATAGTCCTTGTTGACGGTTACATGCCAGTCTCTTGAGAGATGCATGATGGCCAGTTCGAGAATGATGTGCAGAGCAGTCTTGTCGGCATGTCTGAATAGGATATTGTCGACAAAACGGAAGTAGAACGGCACGCCCTCACCAACATAGCGTTGGAACTTGCGTGCCAGATAGGCAGGTCCCAGGCAAAGGTCACGGAAGTCCTCAGGCGTGCGTGCCGTGCAGATCCTGTCTGTCACATAACGCTGAGTCCAGTAGGACAATTTCTCGGGATCCTTGCCTATGTCAAAGAACCTCATGGCCAGTCGGTCGAAACGTGCCAGGTATATCTGGCCGAACAACTGTGCCACCTTGATACCTAGCGGTGCGCCATTGGGATAACTGTCCACCACCTTATAGAAGAAATTCAGCAGCTTCCCTGGTTTTACCAGACGGGCCAACTCCTGTTTCAGGATGGCATGATCCATCAAAGGGAAGTAATGATGTGCATCGATGGGGACATAGTAGGCCATGTCTTCCACCGGCCACTTGTATATCTCATTCCTGAGAAGGCGGAACATACCATGAGTACCCAAGCCTGGTTTTACGGCTGGGGCACGCCACGAGCTGTAGTCGTAGATGGCTTTCTCGTATGGCAATATGGTAGCACTCTCCAGAACGTGATCCTCAATGGGAGCCTTAGCCAGCTTACGGATTTTTCTCTCATATATGAGTTTCTCCGTATATCCTCCTGGCACCCATGACTCATCTGCTATCATCCTGACAATCTCCTCGAGGTTGTGCTGAAGATTGGCATCGAAGGCCTGCACGTAGTCGCGGGAATGCTTCTGGTCGGAATAGTTGTCGTAGGCCTTGTAGGCATTGTCTAACGACTCATTCTTCCGACTGTCGCGTATTCTGCGCATAAGACGGGTTCTTTGTGGATAAGAAAAAGGTGTCTTGGCGGTGTCTTGGTCGGGGTCTCAAGGTGTCTGATGGGGGTCTGCGAAGACGTCCCGGCAGGTATGCCGCTCACCCTTCAGGGTTACGAGGCTCGCTGTCATCTCAGCTGTGTTCGACCATTGGGTCTGGCTCACTTCCATCAACGTAATAAGTCTTTGTAGAGGAACGCGCCCCAGTTCGCATTGGCATTCGAGGGAGCATTGTTGCCATTGAGGTACAACGAGCCCGCATTGTCAGCATTGTTCGCATTGCCGAGCAATTTAGCACCACGCAAACCGCGCTTGGAAGTTCTACCAACTCTCACTTTTCGGAAAGCGAGTGCAAAGGTACACATTTATTTTGTATCAGCAAGTCAAAGAGCGCAATTTAATTATTAATTTAATGATTATTTGCTTTCGGAAAAATGCTGCCGACCGCTTCGCGGTATCGGCCGCCCTGTCGGGCGGGGGCGCTGTCGCGCCGGTGTGCTTTGCGCTCCGCGCTTGCTGCGCCCCCTTCACCCGCTTAGTCTTCCTTGCACCAGAATGGTTGCGTGGTGAACTCCTCTGCCCATTCGCAGAGGAACGCGCCCCAGTGCGCATAGGCATACGAGGGAGCATAGTAGCCATCGAGGCACAACGAGCCCGCATCGTCAGCATCGCTCGCAGAGCCGAGCAATCTAGCACCACGCAAACCGCTTGTAGCTGCTGGATTGTAATAACCGTCGCAGTAATATGTGCTGGAGCTGCCGCCCAACTCATCGCTTGGGAAGAATGCCAGGTTCTTAAGCACATAGTCCTTGGCATACTGCCATCCGGCACTGGCCGCAACAGGACCCTTGGCAATCATTCTCAGTCCTGACACGCTCTCTAGGTTCATGTTCGAACCGTCAACCATGTCTGCAACGAACAGCGACTGACTCTTGTCGGCGTTACACTGCAGCAGCATGTTCTCACTCATGCAGGCCAGATACTTATAGTCATTCTTCAGACCATAGAAAGACGGGATGTTGTCGATGGTCTTCTGGCTGCCGTTCTCCGTAATGGTCGTGCTGATCAGACCTGTCTTGTCACCATCACTGATACCCACATCGAGACGGATGTATGGGTAATAGTGGAAGTTGCCGTCCCAGTTCGTAGGCATGTCGATACCCTGGCCTGTTCCACCCTGGCGTAAACCGTTAGCGTCAAGCGTAGCGTTGAAGGCTGCCTGAATGTTTCTGTTGCCGAAGATGATACGCTTCAGCATGGCTGTCACGAACTGCATGACTCGCTCGTTAGCGAACCACAGCGTGCCGTTCTTACGTGCTGCCGTACGGAAGGCGCTGATGGACATGTTCGTGGCAGGCTTGCACAGCTGAGAGTTATAAGCGGCATCCAGCGTCGAGTCGTTGTTACCGCCACGGTACTGGGCCGTGTCGTTCACATAGCTCACCAACTTCGTGTTGGTACGGTCCATAGTGGCATAACCGGCACAAGAACGTGAACCGATGGGGATGTAGTTGTTCCAGAATCCCTTTCGTGGGCCTCCTAGCGAAATGGTCTCATACACGAAGTTGTCATCTTCGTATTTCTGATAGAACATTGGTACGTTCCAGCCCCACTGGTAATGACCTGCAGCACCTGTCAGGTCAGCAGCGCCACCATTCTCAAGCAGGTGGTGGTTAGTTGCAGAAAGCTTCGTTCTGGAGTGGTCGTTCTGCACAAGATAGCCACCCAGGCCCAACTGCTTTGCCAACACCTGACCAAGGTCAAAATCGCCAACAGGAGATCCTACAGGCGAAGAGTTGCCTTTCGGCCACTTGCGGCCAAACCAGGGCAGGTTGCCGCTTATCTGTGACACACCAATCAGACCTGTCTTTCCAGCCTGACTGTCATAGCCCACAATGTAGGTGTGAGCACCTACATTCAGGCTTTCCAAGTTTCTCATTAACTGTTTGTCCATATCAATATTGATTAAAGAGTTATTTTTATGTCAGCAAATGTCCGTCAGGGAGAACAAGGTAGTTATCCACTCCGTTGATCGTGCTTCTGATTCCCAGTACACCCCTCTGTCCAGTCACTACCCAGTTGGTACCACTGTTAGGCCCGTAGGCCTTTATTGACTGGATTGTCAGGACACTGAGGCCTTCCGTTGAATGAGCAGCCTTGAAACTCATTCCGTTCTGGGTAACAGTGGACCTGGTGGTTCCCGTATAGTAAGCCATGTATAAACCTCCACTGTATGCCAGTACCGAACCTGCAGAAAACAGGATGGTCAGAGACAGGCCTTCATACGCTGTCGGGTCTGGAAGGTACACCGTCTCATCACCAGGAAGGACGTAAGAGTTTCCAGGATTGTCTTCAAGATCGATGGTCTTGGTACCATTCACGGTCTTGATGGCGCCTTCCACTGTGTACAGTGCCATCACCTTCAGCACGCCTCTTACAATAGCGTCATTCAAGTATGCCCTGCCTGTAAGCAGGTCAACGGCATAGTTCGGGCGGAAGTTACCGGAAGTCAGTCCCTCAGGGTCGTTGGCATCAAACAGCTCAAAGTTCGTTGTAGCGACTCCGTTCACGGTACCATGCTGTGATATCATCCAGTCCCCGGAGAAAACTGCAGAACCGAGTTTGGCGAAGTTAGTGAAGATGGCTTCGGCTATCAACCACTTGAAATCAGTGGTCATCTTTTCCCACACATCGTCACCCGATGTCGTTCTTGGCTCCAGGTAATTGCTGCCAGACTTGTTCGTTTCGGCAACCAGCATGTAGTATTCAGTCCTTACCACCTGTCTCTGCACACCGTGGTCGTTGACCGTTTCCGTAAAGTCAACGGCAACATAGGGAGCCTGATGATCTGTCGCTGTGTACTCCTTATTGTTCCTGAAATAGCCGTCATAGTAGTAATAGCGGCCTGTCTTGCCCCTCTCTCCCGTCTGGCCGTTCCTTACGACCTGAAGGGCACCCGTCCTATGCAATACGCTATTGGATGACGATGTACCGTAGAGCAAGCGGAACTCAATACCACTTGTTATGGTGCTTACAGCAGAGGCAGGAACACCGTAAACCATTTGCAGGTATTGTATTCCTATGCCAATAGCTACCTGCTGGCAATCCGTCCAGGACCCATCATCGATCCTGTACTGTATCCAGTAGCCTTCGTATTCCGACCCTGCAACAACAAGTGTCGATGCCATTACGTTACAGATGCTTCTTACACCCTCTACGGTCTTACAGGCAGAGACCTCGATAGCACCAGTCAGGATGTTGCCATCCTTGTCAGCCCTGATACTTGTCACGCTTGGGATTATCTCATAGGCGGCAGCAGCCTGTCGCTTCACGGGGATGCTCAGCGAGAAAACCAGATTGCCGGAATTATCGATGAGCTCTGCCAGGACACTGTCCTTACCACTGGCCACCTCAGCCGTAAAATTGAACTGAGGGGCACAGTCGTTCTGGCCAAAAGTAGTCTTCGTGCCATTCAGCACCGTATAGAGTTTCAGCTTCAAGTCACTTGACACCACGGCATCGGTATTCCCTACCTTCTTCCATTCCTTGACTATTATCTGAGTACTGGGAGCGACAGGAACACCATCCGGATTGGCCTTTATCTCCATCACGGTTGAAGTGATGTAGTAATAGATAGCCTCCGGAGCCGGCATCAAGGTTTTTACTTTTGAAACTTTCATCTCTTATGATTTGCTTGCCTGAATTCTGACTGCTATACCACCATGGGCACTCAGTCGCTCGAAGGTGATAGCGTTCTGGTTGAAGTCGGTGATGACAGTGCCTGTCTTCTGTGCAACCAGGCTATAAGTGAACGTCCAGCCCTCGCTGGTGGTCACATCCTCATCTTCCTCGTTCATACCATTGTGACGCATGAACACCTTCGGGTTCCATGTCACGGTATCGCCACGCTTCACCATATCGCCATCGATGGAACAGCCGTCAACGATGTAATAAGGATCGTGTTCATCTGTGGGGTTAAGAACCTTATACCAGGTCTTACCGTTGTAAACGGCCTTTGCCCTGAACAGTTCAGACCCGTCAACAGCAGCCGCGTAGATCTTGAGCGTACCGTTTGCCGCATTGACCTCCGTCATATGCGAAATATTGGATACAGGACTCCAGACACCATTGTTAAAGTGCTCAAAGCTGATGACAGCTGCATTGATGTTCGTGCCAGTAGACATCATCTGCAGGGACGCTGTATACAGTATCCAATCTTGTTCGTCTGACAGCACTTCATCACCAAGACCGCTTTCACCTGTCACAGATACCATCAGCATGTAGGCATCACCCACAACGCTCTGAACGGGGATGCACTGCTCACAGGTAAACTGCTTACCGCCATACTGACCCACATAATAGATGTAGATATCCGTGCTGATCATGTTGGTACTGTTTACCAGGTTGGCCTTGATGGTCAGGGCAGGGAATGTCTTACCGTTCAACTGGACTGTCGTTATCTCGAAGCGGTCAGAGAAGGTCTGCTTGACCACACCGTTAGCGTCAAGGATACCGGCATTGTCAGCAATATTATTGAAATACCACTGGCCGCCAGCAGCTGGCTCTACCACAGCACCAGCCTTGCTACTGTATGGCTGTGGGAACAAAGTAGCATGGTACGTGGAGAAATCCGTATTGGTCACATTATGCGTTTCCGCATTATAGAACTGCTGCAGGCCATGACCTGAAGCAATCTGCACACCCATTCTCGGGGTGATGGTGTCGCCGTCCTCGTAGGCGTACAGCGTCTTGATTTTCGATACGTTGTTCATTGCTTAAGTGATTTTACAAATTCAACTGCTTCTTTTTCCGTCACGGCCTCCGCTCTTTCCATGAAGTCATCTGTGGCACAGGAGAAATCATCGGAATGTACCAGATAGCCTTTCGACTCATTGCCCTCTCTGTATGTCGTCACGCCCAGCCTGTGGGCATCCACGGCACTGATGATGTAATACTTTAGTTTGCTCATGTCGTCTCTCTTGATTTTGTTGGGAACTGTGCGAATATAAGTGTGCCATCGTCCATGCACAGCGGAAGCCCGTTGTCGAGGCAAAGCGCACGCATGGCACTCAGCTCGCGGCACAGGATACCGGCTCTCGGCTGGCCATCTTGCAGGTCACTCCTGGTTATGGTGACTTCCTCGCCATAGCCGACACTCTCGAAGTCGTTGGTACCAACGGCAAAGAAGAGCTCCAGATCAAAGTACTTGCAGGGGTTGCTGATGATACCCTTGGCATTGGCCACCCAGGCATTCAGTACCACCGTGTTCGTATCATGGAAGACATACTTGCCACGCAGGAATTCCACGTCATAGTCAAACTGGCCGAACCAGCGGCGCAGTTTCGTAGTCCAGTACTGTGTTGTGGCATTATTGCCGAAGGCGATGGCCTTCACCCTGAGGATAACCATCTGGATGTAGTCCTGGTCAACAACGATCTCCTTTGTCTGCTCACCGCTCACCAGCCATGGCTGCTCGCTGAAGTCCTCACTCCAGGAGTGCGTGGACTCGTTCCACCACTGCCATTGGTAGGTGCAGCGGTCGTCAGGAATGGCATCCCTGCCGTTCATCAGCTGGACGGGGATGCCGAACTGTCCCCAGTGCTTCATGGGCAGCAGCAGCACGTTACCTCTCCACTTTCCTGTATCGAGCGTTACGTTCATGTCTGTCTGGGCCTCACATCCCAAGTCACGCTCCCACTTGAACTCCAGCACCTCACCACGTCGTACATCCGTATAAAGGCCGTAGAAGCTGATGTGCAGCACCTCATTCGGATTGACATTATAATAAAGTGTCAGACGCTTCGTGACACTGTCAATGACGTAGAACGTGTCTGTCGGAGTCGTTGCGGGAAGGGTTGAGACGGTGTTGCCGTTTATGACCTGTACAGACCACACCACACTGTTCATCTGTGCCACATAGTCTGCCGTGTTCACCACTCCATCAGGATCGCTGAGAATCAGCGACGGCTGCAGCACCAAAGGCGTTGCCTGACGGTTAGGGATAAAAGAGCTGGTCGTGGCATCGTACTTTTGCAGTAACGAGCCACCCATCTCCAGAATCTGGAAGACGGCACTCAAAGGTGAATAGACCACATGGCCTTGGTTTTTCCTTATCTTCATATCTTACATCAGAATTGAATATTGAGTACTATAGTGTTGTTGATGCTCCGGCAGGTAGATGTCACACTGGAAACTGACCTCACAACCTGCTTCCCATGGGAAAGGCACGTCAACGGTCGAGTCCAAGGCAAGCTGCAGGCCCTGCGTACCTGCTGCGTGCTGGATGTTCCAAGCGATATCACTCTGAACGTCACCGCTCATTCTCTGCCAGGTAATATTACTCCTGCCAATCTCGGCCTCTGAGATCTGCATCTCCGCATTCCACAGGGAGGCAACGAGTGTGGTCTGCCACGGCTTTCCTGCATGGAAGTAGTCACCGGCAGAGGATACGATATCCATCGACATGTTCATGCCGCCCATCAGGCACACCCAGTCGGCATTATTATAGCGTGGTTCCCTGCCGATTGTTGGCAAGGCAACGGCAGCCTGCCAAAGACAGCCACCCCACCACACGCGGTCAGAGAAATAGCCCTTTGCCACATCATCATAGCCGTGAATATACTGTCTGTCCGACTGCCAGGTACCGCAGTCGCGAGCCGTATATTCAGGATTGCCCAGATAGTCAATCTTGATGATATCCTGGACTATCAGGCCACGGGCAAACATATAGGCCTGACGGGTATTAATCGGCAGGTTCCTCAGGCATTCAAGGTCAGGGGGCAGACCGACGAAGGCAGAATAGTTCGTGTCATCAACGATGGGCTGTGTGACGCCCTGCAGGAACAGGAAGCTGCCGTCAACACTGCTAATGAAGAATACCTGCTGACGACTACTGTCTGCCTGGTTGCCCCAGCGTATCAGTCTCGCTGCAGGCTCAGGAGCATAGTTCACGCCTCCCGGCACATCCTCACCATCATACAGCGTGACATTCATCGTGTTCGCATTCAGGTCCACTGAGTCCACGCGCATCCAGCTGGTCTTGTAGGTACGGCCCACATCGAGGTTGTTCATCGCACAGCGCAGCACATCGTAGGCATGGAAGGTTATCTGGTCATTCTCATACTCCTTACGCATGGTCAGGCGGTACTGGCCGTCACCCAGGTACTCCACCTCCTCGATGATGCCCTTATCAGTAAAGAAGGTGTCACCCTCCAGCACGTTCTGGTGGTTGAACACCAGCTCATTGAATATGGCGCTGCCCAGCACGTTGATACTTTGGCAGGTAATGGAGCCGTCGGGGTTGAGCCGTATCTGTCCGCTCTCACCGATATAAGCACCTGCAACGAGCCGAAGCAGGTAGTTTGTCTGGTCTTCCTGGTCCTTACGCAGGAAAGGCGTGTCAGGATCGAGCAGGTAGTTCAGCAGCATGAGGAAGGCCTGGCCGATACGGGTAGCCGTATTGGCATGGGTAACGCGCTCATCGCGGATACCCTCGAACCATTGTCTCATATGTGTGGTATTCTGTGCCATGCTGCTTTGTTTTACTGCAAAGATATCATCTGAATCAGAATCATGAAAATACTAGAAGTTAGCCAGCACATGACTCATGTCCCTGCCGTTACGATCCAGGAGCGTAGATTTATTGTTCTCGTCGGTACCGCCATTCAGGATGGCCTCGAGCACATTAGAGAGGTTGCCCATGAACATATCGCCATAGACGTTACGCTCTGTCTCTGCCAGCACATACATGGAACGCAGGTACTTACGCAGGAACCAGTTGCGCTTCTTACTGAGCGGATGGCCACCGGCCACCTTTCCACCCCATGCAGGGCCAACCTTCCTGGGCTTGTTCAGACCATGTTCCACACGGTACGACTGCGACAGGAACGGCAGGTCACCGGGATTGCCTGGCGTATAGCCGCGACCAGTACCACGAGCCACATAGATACCGTACAGGGCAAACTCATGCACCATCTCCTTCTGGCCAGTGGTTTCCACCACGCGCCCAGTCAGCGAGCGCATCAGGTTACCGGTATCGACGATACCAAGACGCTCGATGTTCTCAGTCCATATTGTGACCATCATGTCACTCCACTCCTGTTCCCACTGGCGAAGTTCCTCCTCCGTCTCCGGCATCTTCGCTCCATTGATCCGTCTCATATATCAAGTCTATGGGTTCCCATGTGTAGAGTGTGAAATGCAGGCCTGTCAAGCCTGAGAGATAGTAACGGCCAATCTCCTGGTTGGGGATGGCGTGGGTATCAAAGTACATCTGCTTTTCCTCATACTGATACTTGTCATGTATGATCTTCGAGACAAACTGGTGGAAAAGCTCGCGGCACAGGTCCAGTTCCGTCTGACGGGCATCGAAGTTCCCATACTCGTATGCCGAGAGGATAAACACCGTATAAGCCCTGCGTTTCTGGAAGCCGTAAGCACCGTCTGGCGAAGCGAGGTTTCCTGTACTGGTATCTGTGATGGCCACGAAGCGGTCATTGTCCCTGTACTTTTCCATCAGTCCCTCGAGGTTGTCGGTATTCGAGATGGTAACAGGAATGAAGCCGCTCTTCTTGGCCAGCTTGTTACTGTCGGTCATGTCCGTGAAATAACGGACGGCATCAAACTTACTTTTTTCCATATTTCTGCTTTATCTCCTCAGCCTCCATGGCCAGCGCATCGAGTTCACCGAGTGCCGTCCACGTGTCTGTATGGTTCATGATATAATCCTGCTTGGTCACGTCACCCTTCGTCAGCAGTCGTATCTGTGCGCGGGTGCTCTCCAGCTGATTCTCCCTGGTACCGGAACCACCCACCTCTCCAGCAGGTTTCAGGAAATGCGGGAACCATTCACCCAGCACCTGCTTAGCGGCATTGAACCAGAGGAAAGCACCGGCAAGGACTTCCTTTTCAAACTTGACTTCCACCACACTGTCAGGAACCTGATACAGTTTCCTGGCCAGCTCCACAAGCCGCACCTCTTCATGAGAGGAGAGGAAGGCCTGAAAGAAGTTCTCACAAGCCAGGTAGTCACCGAACATCAAATCCCTCAGCTCAAAGTCCACTGCCTGGTATCGCCCTACCCTCTCGATGCGCACATCCATCTTCTCAGGCTGTAGCACCCAGTCCACGCTCTCCTTCATCGACAGCATGACATCAGGATCGATAATGAAATGGTCTCCAGATTTTTTCTCCTGGCACAACCAACCCTGATCCGTACGCTTGACAACCCTGATGCCATAGAGATACAGCATGATGGCCGACTGCAGCTCCGGATGTTCCTGAGAGAGCCACAGCAGCCTGATGACATGGCGCAGCTGCTGCTCTGTCAGTTCCTTCCAGCAGGTAGGCACCTTGAAGGACATCTCCCTACATAAAGAAGAATGAGGGATCTTCTTTCTTGTTCTTGTATCTTTCGGCATGGCGACTGGCATAAAGTTTAGAACTGCAGTAGGTAGGATAACTGTCACGATAGGACTCCAGCTGATGCACAATCTGACGAAGCATGGCCTCATTAGGACAGCCCTTCGTCTGCTCATAGTTCGAGATGAAGTCAGCCATGAAGCGCAGGCTCTTGTCTATGATGATGATATCAGCATTGTTGGTAGAGCCTGTGCGCAACTTTTCCAGCAGCTCATCCATGTATTCGTTACTAATCTCATTACAGAGCAGGGCACTGGCTGTCACGGCACAGCCCTTAGCGAACTGCCAGGCTTGCGTGGTCAGCGTCATACCGCAAAGCGTCTTCAGCTGCTGTGGACGGTAGAAGAATGTAGGAATGCTGTTCTTGGCCTGCTCTGTCTGTCCCCAGCCATCAACCTTTATCAGTTCCTGGATCATCTCATCAATTAGGTCCAGTTCCTGAAGGCTCAGTTCCTCGATGAGCGCATCCACACGGCTCTTCGAGGCAGGTGCCGTACTCTCGGTAGAGACAATGCCGAAACCGGTGGCCGTCAGTACCAGGTCAAGAGTTCGGCAGGTGCGCACGAAGCCATCGATACACACCAAGGGTATGGCCAGACGCTTGAGGTTGGCATTGTTGTCAATGGCTGCCTCAAACTCCGGCGATACCAGGTTTCGAACCATCATAAAATACGCAGTCTGAAAAGATGCCTCCAGACGTTCGAACACGCTCGTATTCCTCTCCGGCATCTTGGCTGCAGGGACGTATGTCTCAAATACAGTCTTAGTTATTTCCGCCTTCAGATCCATCTCCGTTTCCTCCGTTATTAGTTGTCACTTCCTTTGCATCAGTATTCTTATCCAGCGTGGTCAGCAGAATCATCGGCACGTCAGGATAGACCTTTTTCTGCCACTCGTTATAGTAGATGATGGTGTTATGCACGGCCATCATCATATCGTGTGGCATGGTCTCGAGGGCCTGCTTCATGGTGAACAGCTCGCGCTTATCAGAGCCCGAGTTATTCATCTGACTCTTGCCTGGCGTAGCACCTGCCAGGTTAGGATGTACATTATCCGAGTAGGCAAGTACGTTAGAGGCCTCGGCCACGTCATCGTTGTACTCATTGCCGGCTTTCGAGGTATCCACCACGTTTATCTTGATGTTATGGCGCTCCTTGCCGTCCATCAGCGCGTCGAACTCACTCCATATCAGTTTGTCGCTATTGGTCGAACCGCTAAGGTAATCACGCAGTTGCTTGATGAACTCCGTCTTCATCTGCACAAACTCTGTGGTGTTTAATGAGATGCCTTGCTCGCGGGCACGGTTCTCCCAGAACTGCGTGTTTATCTCCACATGATATCGGATATTCTGGCCGTTCTTGATCTTTGCCTTCTTGGCAGCAGTGAGCAGGCCATAGATATCGTACCAGCCGTCACGAAGCGTGGCGCTCCAGTACGGTATCGGATAGTACTGACAGCCAACAGTCGGCATACGGCACACGATGGCGAACTTACGGTATTTGGGAGGAGCCACCTTGAACATGCCCAGCGGGTCTTTCTCTTTGTCTGTACGTGCCAACAGATCCCCCAGCGGGTCATATTCATCGAGCAGTGGAACGACCTCCACATTCTTAGGATTGTCATTATCCTTCCAGTTGGCAAAGAAGATATTCTTAACGCATCCCATGTCGTCTGCCTTCTGGAAGCGTACATGGCAGGCATCTTTATGCACAACGCGCACTATCTTCTGACGGTCCTTCGACATGATGACCACGCAGACACAGAAGAAATAATACTTCAGGTCGGTAATCTGCTCAGCAAAGAAGCGCTTCATGTTGTTACGCATCAGGAACTGGCGCACGTCAACATCCTTCGTGGGCCATGGTTCCTTCTGTCCACGAGACTTTATGTCCATATACTCCAGTCCGCGACCGTAGCAGGTAAGCACGTTGAAGAACTTGTCCTGACTCAGCACCGAGTTCTTCTCCACCTTTTCCTTCAGATCGTAAGGCAGTTGGTTATCATTACCCCAAGCCACCACATCATAGGTATTTCCGTCATCGGCCTTGACTGGAAGGATGGTCTCTTCCTCTGGACTGCTGAACATATTACCGACGGTAACAGCGTCGGTAGCGACGTTGTTCACCTTCGTTATGTCGAAAAAATACTGCTCTTTCATCATATATATACTGGGTGTCCGTTAATCTCAAATATAAGGATATCACGTACCTTGCGGATCTGACGGCTCACAGGGTTATAGAAGTCGTGTGTGCCGGCTTCCCACCAGCTGCTCTGCACCAGCCATCCGTCAAGGATCATCTTCTCACCGTTCTGCTTCAGCGCCGTTACCCACACCTTCTCGTGAGTGCGCTTGCACTCATCGAGGAACAGCTGGGCCTCCTTCAGGTGTATGGCGCTCTTGGTCTTACTGCTCATATCAATTAAATGTTCTGTCAAACGTGTTATCAAAGATACGGCTCACTCGCCCTGAGTAGAGCACGTTATGGATGCGCTGGGCATAGGTGTACGTAAACTCGAAGGCAGGCATGTTGTCATCCTCATTGGTGATCTCACTCTTCGAGTCGCTCAGCACCACCTCACGGCCTACCACGCCATTCACCCACAGGAACACCGACTCAGAGCGGAACAGGTCATCAGCCCAGTCGGCCATAGCCTCATTCAGCCAGCCGGTATTAGCCGTAAACTGACGGTCTTCAGTGATGCGGTAGTTCTTCAGGCGCCCCAAGACACGCACCTGCTTACGGTCATACTTCGACTCTTTCTTGTGCGTACCCACACAGTGCAGGAACTCCTCGAAGCCGAAGCTGTTAATGAACAGCAGCGAAGGTGCAGGCGGTACATGGTCTTCCACCACGCGGAAGTCCTGTCTTCTGGTACCAGCCTCTATGGTATATGCCAGCAGCTTCTGAGTGGTCAGCTCCAGGAGCGTGGACACATTCGATGGCGATACATCGAAGTGATACACGCTGCCGTCATGATCCGTAGCGTTCAGCTCTGCCGACAGCACATTGAAAGTGCCGTTAGCCAGGCGAACGTCTGCCCTTACCGTCACCTTATTCACACCATAGGCATGAATGCGCTCCGCACGATCCATGGCCGTGAGTTTCTCACCACTGAGGATGCTCAGGAAGTGGTTCTGCGTGAAGGCACTGGCCGTGGTATCCACATCGGCCATGGCATAGAGGATGGTGACTGGCGTGATACTCACTGAGCCGTTACCATCTGTAAAACTGCACTCCAACGACACCTGCAGGTGCTCCCTGGCATACGGCTCCACCAACGACGACAAATCGCTGATGACGATTCTGCTGTCAAGAGACGGGTACATCGTCTCTTCGAGGATGTTCACCCTATTGCCGTCACAGGTAAGATCAAGGATTAGCACACCGTCTTCACTCTGTGTGCTGAAGACGATATCATCGATTGCCGATGAGAAGCAAAGCGTAGCGGGTTGACTGACTAATGTAGGCATGATCTTTTCTTTTTCCGCAAAGATACTAACAGGCGCGCAACTATGAAAATACAAGGAGCGGCGACCATCACTGGCCACCGCCCCCAAATGCAATAGATAAAAATATAAATCTGTGGTAGAAGCGTTACATCTTCACCCAAACCAAACGGTCGTCACTGCGCTCCAGACTATAGCCGTGCTCCATCAGGTAACCAGACACCTCATCGGTACTTAGGCTAATCGTATCACGCAGGTTGTCACAGATATCCTGCGACGTGAAGCGCCCGCTATCCTGCTCTTCGTCCATATAGGCATTGAGCACCATTTCCACCATTTCCTCTTTCTTAATCATGACTCACCTCCTTTCCTTTGTATTCTGTCTCCAGTCTATCAATACTATTCCTCAAACCACGGCGCAATTCTTCCTTCTTTTCATGCAAGGCCTTGAACTTTTCGAAATTCTCGGCCAGTGCATTCACCAGTTGCTTCCGCTCCAGTTCCAGGACTACGCCCTCTTCCATTTCCTCTTCGTAGGTCTCACGCAGACGGGCCTCCAGGCCGAGTCTGGCTTTTGCATAATCACTAAAGTTCATCACTCGTTTCCTCCTTTCTCGTTATGCTGCCAGTCTCCACTGACTGGGGGGGGGGTAATTTTACTAGGACGATTGTCCTGAATACCGTTCACCGTCAGGTACTCCATGCGCAGCGCGTGCATGGCTGCCGTTACCTGGTGCTTCTCATCGCGGTACTTGCGATGGAACCACGCCTTGTCAATCTCATACTGCTTGTTCACCTCGGCACGCTGTTTCTTTAGGTTGCCTATCTGCGAGGCGATCTTCTTCAGCTGTGTCTGGTGCTTAACGGAGAGTTCCATCTTGTGAGCAGCCTCGCGCTCACCTATTTCCACCATCTTGCGCTCCAGCTCTTCACGCTTGGCCTGGTATTCAGAGAGTATCATAGCGCACCTCCTTCCAGCACCGAGGCCAAATAATACAAGGCAAAGCATACCACCAGAACCACTGGACCGCCCACATAGCACTCCAGTTGCTCCTGATGGGCGCGTACCCACACCTTCACCAGATTAACTACTTGCTCCGATTTACGTACTGGAGCCTTCACGTCGACCGTACGCGTTTCATTAGCGTAGCCGTCGAATTGCAATGTCAATTGTTGCATATCGCACTGTTCTTTAAGCATACCAGCGAACCGCACTGGCGCGGAGACAGAGAAACGGCTGCACATCCCGTTGCTTAAAGAACAGTGACTCACCCGAAGGGCAGTTTAGTTCACGGAATGGCAGCCGTAGAAGTATGTTACGAGTAACTACTCTGAATGGCAAAAAAAATGCCCGGCCAATAAAGCTGAGCGTCTGACGCGCGCCCTAGCGAGTGGACTACCACTGTTCTTTAAGCGGGAGCAAAGATAAACAAAAATCCCGAATCTCCAAAGAAATTCGGGAAATATTTTTCACTTAGCGATGATTTTCTTTCCATTTTGAATATAGAGGCCATCAGGAACACCCTTTATAACCCCTGAAACACCAAACTTTTTACTATCTTCATTCATTTCTCTCTCAGAAGAGCGTATAGAGTTAATCTGAGTTGTCTTTCTAAAATTATAATTTTGGTGAATAGAGCCATTATATCTTGCCAAGACTAGTATGGGTGAACCGTCTTCTTCTCGAATATAAAAATCACGTATCACAAAATACTGAGTTTCGGCTGGATTATCAGAACCGACAATATGAAGTTTATTATTGTTAGAAATAAAATAATGAGAAAAATTGTGTGGAAAATGTAATTGCCTATTCATATCCCAGACAGTAATTCCACATTGGCCCGCCGTTCGCAATTGAATTTTCGAAATAACTAAATTACTACCTGGCGTAAGATAGGCCGATTCGCTAAACGCTTCCCAATCCCCCTCAAGCAATTCCTCGTCATAAGGAAGTTTTTCCTGAGCCATCACACATACGCTCATCAGAGCCATCGTCAATAAAAACAGTATTCTTCTCATAACAAATAAATATTTTAGTTAGTGCGGCAAAGGTAATAATTTTATTCGATATGACCAAGCAATCAAGCGCCGAACCGTCATGGGCAGGCGCTTCGCATTGCAATTACACGCCCATCAGGCAGAAAAAGTTGTGAACACCAAAAATTCATAACTGCCTGATACCCAAACAATACGTCTTCGCTTCCTTGGACGAGCAAGGAAGTTTGAAGGAACTGAGCCCGACACCGCCCTACGCCCACGATGTAATTACGACCCTCGAAAGCAGGCGGTATATGTAAGGATTTTTTAACACGCATCAAACAAGCGGGAAAAAATTCACGTCACAGCATCCGCGGTCATGCGCCAGATGTGCGCATGAAAAACCCCGGCCGTGATAGGTCGGGGAGATAGATGCGCCCGCAGGCGGACGGGCGTCTTCTGTCTTAATAAGGCCAACGATGGGCCTCGCCCTTGATGTTATACAGCCAAGTCGTATGACTGAGGGATGGCATCAGCCACGCGTCGTATGCGGTCGGCCAGGTCATTGAGTGCGCCACGCATCTGCTCAGCTTCCTCTGCAGTGAAGCCACCACCGCCACCATTGCCGTCGATACCGTCGAGTTTATGGTAGAACCACGACGAAGAACGCTGGAAGTAGGTATTGGCGAACTCCCTCCACGATATGGCCATCTGAATGTCCTTGATTCTCTTTTTCATGTCGCTCACTGCGACTGTTGCCTTTGCTGTTGTCTCCATAGTGCTGCCAAGTTTAAATTGTTGATGACTCTTTTGTTTGAAGTTCCCTCCCCACTCGGGGGAGGGTTTTGTTTTTAGAGGTAAGGCTGTCTGACCATGTCGTCGAAGAGCCTTTGTGCGAACCAGAGCAATTCAGGATATCCGTCGGGGAAAGACTTGTTGTAGTTCCTGATTGACTCGATGAGTTCCCGTTCATCGGGTGTCACTTGCATTGTTTCTGTTTTCTGTTCCATATTCGTTGTTTTATTAAGACAATGCAAAGATACTACAAATTTTCGTATTAACCAAATTATTTACTATAAATTTTCGTAGTAAATGATATTTTTAACATTTGATGGCCTTGTGCCATAAGCATCCTGTCACCGAATAGGTGAAGTAGCCAAAGATGCCGGTAGGCATAAGCATCAGTCTGCGAATAGCAGAAAACACCCATGCCCTCAATGGGCATAAGCATCAGTCGCCGAGTAGGCGAAAACATCAAGGCAAGCACCTCCATGACCTACGGACATGGCATACAGGGTGGCACCGAGGGCAGTCAGTGGAGCAAAGAGAGGCAAGGAATGTAGGATGTGTCTGGCTGCATCGTGGCGGTGGTGCGGCCCCAGCCCCACGTATGGGTGTGTGCGTGACTGGCCAGGCAAACGTGACTGACAGGCACGTTCTCGCCCATACGAACCACCACCATGCAGCCGAAAAGACTCTTCCTACTTCCACTGCCGAACGTCGAGAAGCGGGACAGCCCTCAGTGCCACCCTGTATGAGTACACAGACAGGTGTTCAGGTGCGCAGGGGTTCGAGGGTGGGCAATAAGATGGCCGCAGGCCATAAGCATTCTATCACCGAGTAGGTGAAGTAGCCAAGAGAAAATTAAGCAGACTCAAACCTGCTTAATATTTATCCGCTTTGCGGAACAGCCTTGTCCTGCCAAGGAACAGTGCCATCAGCACGTCGGCACCAGCAGCTTGCATTGCGCTGATGAACGTGGCCGATGACTGGCCCGTGGTATAAATATCGTCGATGACCAGGACTCTTTTACCTCTGAAGTAGTCATTGTCGATATGAACGTAATGCTTGATGTTGGTTGCCAACTCATAATCTCCAGTGACGTGTGCCCTTTTGCGCGAGCCGCTGACCTGTATGCGGTCGAAGCCATCTGTTGCGCCAGTCAACCGGCACAGCTCGCTGGAAAACCTCTTCCAACGGCGCACATGCGCTGCACGTGTGCTTGCCGGAATACATACGACAACTACATCTTTCAAGTCTACTGCGGCAAGTGCCCGGGCAAACTCCCTGGCAGCCCATAGGGAATAGACGTTACGACCGTCTTTGAATCCGATGATCATTCGGCTGACGTCCTGCTGCTCAAAGGTGGCACGGCTCAGGAACCGCTGAGGGATGTACTCGTATAAGGCAAACTTCATCATGGCTTCGACACTTATGAAGTGATACAATGAAGAAGGCCACCTATGCGGCAGCCTCCTGATTACTCTCACAGATCGCAATTCGCTTTCCAGCCCTGACAAGCTTCGGCAGATAGGTGTCGAGTGCCGTATGGGGAAAGGTACAGGTGTTGCGCCTACCGCTTTTCGTGATGGAGATACCCAGAATCTCGCTGACCTCCTCGGCATCCTGAGAATAGGCCGTATAGAAATCATCCTTGCGAAAGAGAAGGATAGCGTCGGGATGCTTGGCCTTGAGTTCCTTGAACTGCTTCACTGACGCAGACGTCGTATCCATCTCGACACACTCAGCAGCGCTGTTTTCCTGCTGTGCATTCTTCAGCTGCAGGATCTCCTGACGGAGGTGATCGATGGCATCCTGAGCAATCTTGACTCCTATCTGTTTTTTCAGTAAGAAGCAGTAGCGGAGTGCCTTCAGGGGACTCTTGCAGTGTTGCATTCCCTCCTGCTCTTCATTGACTGATACCTGCCAAACCATATTATCACTGCTGTTTGACTTAACCTGACTGACGATAATCATTCTCTCTTCCATAGTTGTAACTGTTTTATTGGGTGAAACATTAATGAATTAGCACATGTGATAGACTTCAACGTATGTGATATCTACGCCCAGGCTGTAGGCATACTGCTCGGCCTGCTCTGTGGCATCGTGGAAACTGGAGGCTTCTATCTCATATTCGTAGCTCTCACCGTCCTCGGTATTGATGACTGCCTGGTAGAGGTTTCCCAGATAATAGTGGTTGCGAAACAGGCGGGTGTGACTGATGATGGATGTCTGAACGTTGTTTGTCATTGCTTTGAGTTGTTTAAATGTTTAACTTGTGCCCCTTGGGGCTTTTCGATTTTTACGTGCATATAGGAGCAGCAGGGAGAAGGCATGTAAATGCAAGGAATTGCCAGCAAATTTCGCGGAATACCCCATTTTCTTTAGGCTTTGGCCGTGAAGAAGAAAATGTGGAAGGCTGCTGCCAAATTTGTGTAGCAATAACGAAGAGATACTTGCAGAATGCCGCCTGCGCTAACTTTGCAAAGTAAAAATGATGAAGCCCGACAAGGGGAATGGCCACAAGTGGCATGAACAACTGCGATGACAAACAACAGACATCCATAGGCACAACTGCCTCGCAACATCCGCTATAAAAAGGGAACCTCTCAGGTAGTCATACCGTGGCAAGAGAGAGCCATGTGCGGTCAGAGCCCCATCAGAAATGCCACACAGTAGCCGAGTAGCTACAGCGCCCATGGGCGACCATCATACGAAGATGTACGGCACATGCTAAAATTAAGACGATGTCACCCTGACAGGTACCAGGAAGAGAAAAGAATGAACTCAGGCAGACAAGCAGCAGATATGATTTGGCAGGACACAAACAAAATAAAGCAGGTGGGAACATCACTGCTGCCACCTGCATTCATTAACTAAAAACTACAAATACTATGAAAAACACACAAAATTGTCAGATTGCTACATGATGCCACCACCTCCACCGCCAGAGCCATAGGAATAGCCGTTACCAGTCTCTACAGCGATACAGAGTGTGTCGAACGCGTCGCTACCGTCAGTTCTGGCCTGCAGTTGGTCTTCCTCTGTCTCAGGAGCCTTCTCACCCGACTTATCCTTCTGGTTGGTACCACCGATGGTCATGGCCGAATCGATGCTGACAAGGAGGTCCGGATTATTCTCCTCATTGATAAGGATCTGATAAGTGGCCTGCCCGAGGAACATACGGTTGATAAGCGAGTTCTTGACAGGGTGCTTCCAAGGAGAGCCGATATAGATTTCACGCACCACCCAGCCGTGATCCTCAAGACAATGGCGTATGACTGCATGGAAGTCATTCCCATCGACAGCGAAGTTATTGCCTACGAAGGTAGAGTCATAGCAGAACACCACCTCTTTATGGCGTAGAGGGCCGTAATAAGCACAGAAGTCATCTACCAGCTCAGGAAGACGGCGCTCGTACTTGACATAGAAAGACTTCAGGACACGAAGCTTCAGGTCACGACCAGGCTGACCTACCACGCACCAGTTGATATTCAGGTTCGCATCGAAGGCGATATACAGCGGTTCCTCCGTGTTGATATCGGCATCCATGCGACAGTCAACATGGCGCAGCTTATCCATATCGAATCCCAGCGAATCGATATAGGTCTTATTGACGGATGTATATAGATTCTTGTCACTCTTGGCATTGTAGAAAGAATCCTCAGAGTGCTCCACGCGCTTACACATAATGGTGGTACGGAAGGTAGCTGGAGGCATGTCACGGTGGCACTGACGGATGAAATCCTCACCGAGGATCTCCAGATTCTCGATACTGCTGAATTCCTTATACAGGTAGGTGTCGGCACGCAGCATATTGATGGCCTTCGAGAGACGCTTCAGGTTGAACCGCTCTGTAGGAGTCACCGTCTCGCGTCTCTCTATCTTGGCTGCTATCTGCTGTCGCAGCTGCCAGAACGAAGCCAGAAGGCCTTCAAGCACCTTCACCTTCTCAGGCTCGCATTTCTCACGGTCATTGAGGAACCAGGAGCCTTTCTTGGAGGTGGGCATATCCGAGAACTTCCAGATACCATGATGGAAGTAGAGATGTCCGAAGACGTTGCCATTGCCACGGTTGGCAGGCAGCGTCTCATCCTTGAACTGGGCGAAGTCGATGAACTTTGCTTCATCAACCAGGATACCATCGAACGACTGAGAGTTACTGGTACCCTTTCGGTCCTGAGAGATAACGGTGGCGTAGGCACCGGTATAGAACGAAAGGGTATTCTCCCAGTTCATGGGCTTGATGATAGGCTCCTTCCAACCCCACGCCTTTGCAGGTTTCTTTCCCCAGGCATAGTGCACGTTCTCCACGAACCCCCAACGGCGAAGGTGCGTATCCCACGAGGGGATGATATTCGTCCACATACGCTTGGAGTTAGGCCCTACAAGAGCCGTATTCGAGCCTGGCATCTGCTCGATATTGCGACGCAGGATGCAGGCAGCCACAAGGCCTTTGCCAACACCACGGCCTGCCACCATGGTCATAAACTTGGTGTTTAGGCCAAGAATGATGGCCTGTGCCCTATTCAGATACTGTTGAAGCGTTTCCATGGGCTGGTAGTTTTTCCGGTTCGTTGGCAATCTCCACGGCATCGGCATCCTCCGCTATGCGGTCATAGCGGCCGGCAAACTCATTAAAGAGTTTATCGATAACCTGGTACACATTAGGAATAGGCTGGAATCCTTGAACAGTGACATCGAAGACAAATACCAGATGAGGAACCTCAGACAGTCCGTTGTCACGTTCATCATTCTTGTCAAGCTGGTTGTACTTGCCATACTGCTGAGCCAATTTGGCGATAGCAGCAGCGTCCTCATGCCTGAGTGCGATGGCATAGCCCTCCATGATCATGTTATTGAATCGCCAGCGGTGCCATTCCTTTGAGCACTGCTGCAGGTTGCCGATGACAGCATGAAGGATCTCGATATCCTCATAGGCCTTGCGCTTAGAGAGACTGTTGCCGTCCGTATCCTTGTAATTGGCCTGGATATAATCGATATATTCACGGTCTTTCTTCAGAGGATTGCGCAACATATAGTTGTAGATATCGCGCAGACGGACAATGCGTTTGATGGTCTGTTCCTCCACACGTTTCTCTCTCAGCGCCTCTTCGGGCAGCATGAGGTTATCGGCATATAGGTCTATATTGAATCTCATTCGATACTGATTTGTGCTGTACGCAGCCAGGCGTTAGCATCCTCCAGAGCGGACGGAGAGCCTACGTCGGCCAATCGCAGGGTCTTTTCATGCAGGTCCCTGGCACGTTCTGCCAGGATACGACGGTAGAGCTTCCCTGCCTCGCTCCACGGGTTCTGGAACTCTGCCAGCTGCTCATGGCTCAAGTCCAAAAGGGCGCCAATCTCCTGAGGCGTCAAGAGCAGACGCGCCAACTGCTCCACTTTCTGTAATAATTCCTTTTCCATTTTTCAGGTCAAGTTCTACGGCACCGTCACCGCAGATATCGATGAACTGTTCCATCAGGACATCAAAGACGCCATGATCGGTGCTGATAATCGTACTCTCGGCGCGAGCGCCATACGTCTGGTTCTGAGAAGTAACCACTGAGACACATTCGCCAATGGCATTGTGTATCAGCAGCAGCTTAGAGTGGTTCTGCCCGAGGAACACATGTTCGAAGGCCGCGTCAAGCAGCTGCTCCAGGTGCAGCGTCTTTCGTGCCGCCCGTTGATCGAGCAGGATGGCTGAATGCCTGACCAGTCTTTTCTGCCTGAGCAGATAGAAACCACTCAGGAAGGCCTCACTGGTGCTGTAGCTGCTGACCCAAACGTCAGACAGTCCCATTTGCGGTAGGAGCCAGCCCAGCAGTCCAAGGGTATGAAGCCCCTGTCCGAAATAGGCCTGAATGGGCTTCTCACGGACAGGGCGCAACAATGAACCGATGTTCTTTCCCCTTGGCATCGGCTCAGTTCTTTGGGATGGTGATACCAATAGCCTTCAGCTTCTCTACTGTAGCAGGCTTGAAGGTCTGCTTCAGGGAGATGAGCGTGTTCACGGCCTCCTGGATATTCTTCAGGGATTCCTCGTTCTGTGTCTTACGGCCCAAGCCACGAGAAACAGTAGTACGGGCAGTCTGGATAGTCTTCATACTGTCCGTAAAGTTATCCACTGAGTCAGCCTGCTTTTTCCCCTGCTTCTTTGGAGCAGAAGAGGGCTGCCAGGAGTCATATCGCTTATAGTCTTCACGGATACTGTCATCGAGCTTTCGCATCTGATAACATAGCTCATTACCATCGCATGCAGCATAGCCAGGTTTTGCAACCATCTGGGCCAACTGGTAATGCATCTTGGCCAGCTGCTTCCAGCGGTCAGCATTCTTGTCCCATAAGAGGCGAATATCCTCAGGCAAGGCATCATGATCCTTACGACGGCCACGCACACCTAATTCAGGAATACCTGTTCGCGGAGCAGGTTCTGCAGCCAGCGAGACACTGTCAGGAATATAAGAAAGAGTCTTTTCAACGCCTTTCAAAGAAGCCTTGTTGTAGTGTTCAACCTGCGACACCTCCAGACCACGTTGACGAATACCCAGGTATTTCTTCAGGTCTGTACGAATCCAAGCGAGCAGGGATTGAGGACGGCGCATGGCAGAGTTATAGAGCCCGCGGTTGCGGGAGGGATCCAGGCGTAGCAGCAGCTTAGCCCCCTCGATAATCTGTTCATCAGATGGTTTTTTCAACTGCAGGAACTGCTGAATCTGTTCTGTGAATAATTTGTCCATACCTTTCTAATTTAAAAAGACGGAATGAGGCCTTACGCCACATTCCGCCCCAACCTAATAATTACTACTATGAGAAATAAAAATTATCAGCCGGGATTCTGAGGAATCACCTCAGCCTGACCTGTTGCTGCATCGATATAGTGTGTGGCATCGAGCATAATCTTACCGACGTAGGTAGGAATAGCTGCTTCGTCATACACCTGGATGGCGAAAGTAGTAGTGATGGCACCGGTGGCCTCGCTGGCGGTATCACCAGAAGGTGTGGTGTGGGTCTTGAACATCTCGTTACCCAGCAGAACGAACTTACCGTCACGCTGCTGGAAGAGATATACCAAATCATCATTGATCGCCTGATTGGCGAGTCCCTTCACTTCGTCTTCAATGCCGCTAACGATAGCATTAGCCTGGTTGTTGTACAGCTTTGAGCCTTCCTCACCAACACCTTCGAAGGTTACGTTGCTGGCTTCGTCCTTCAGGTCGATGAACTGCCAGAACTTCTCTGTCTGGAGAGAGAAATCACCCTTCAACTGACCCAGCTTAGCCATATCTGTTGCAGCATCCGTAATGGTGTTCATCACGGGGAAAGCAGCGATATGTGCCTTAGGGATATAGTAAAGACGGCGACGAATGCCAGACAAGGTCTTCTTGCCAGGGCAGGCCTCTATGCTTTTATAAAGCGAACTTGTAGTGCAAGACATAATCTGTTATGAATTGAATTTTACTATTAACTCTTTAAGAACAGGGCGGTGGTTCCGATGGTTTTATCCAGAAGTCCCACCGCCCACTATACAAGGAAGTTTACTGTCCAGGTTCAGCAGCTGCTGCAGCAACAGTCAGTGCATAGCTGCCCTGTGCGGCATTGTGCGTGGTATCACCAGCGAAGACAGCCGTGATGAGCGTGGTACCGGCACCTACCAGTGTCACAGCACCAGTTGACTCGTCGACGGTAGCGACAGTCTCATCAGAAGAAGAATAGGTCACAGTCTTACCTGCAGGATCGGTGGTAGCCACCTGTCCGGCATACTCTGCACCCATCGTTGCATCGTCAACGGCCTTGGCGAAAGAGACGGTCACATCACTCTTGATGGTGATGGTCTCGGGCTCCTCTTCGTCACCGCCAGTACCAGAGGTATCGTCATCCAGCTCGAAGGCACCGACCTTCAGCAGCTCCTTGTTGATGCAGCGGATCTGCTCACCATAAACACCGGCATACTCGAAGGTGCAGTTCCAAGGACCGTACTTACCGACGTTGGCGCGGTTCTGCTGGTTCATGATATCGGTACCGAGCAGGAAGTTAGGCTTCACTGAGATCTTCAGGAAGTTAGAGCCTGCCATGTTGTCGAGCACGGCAAACTTACACTTACCACGAGAGCCCTCGAGTGTATCCTTCTCGAAGCTGTTGTTGTAAGGCAGAGCGCCATGACGTGCCTGGTAGTCATCGACGTATGCATCGTAGATCTCAGGCGACATATACAGGAAGGTGTTCTGCTTTCGCAGCTCAGGATCACAAGAGCGGTAGTACTCCTTCAGCACCTCAACGGCATTGGTTTTGTCGATCTTGCCGAGGTTGATGAAGTTGTTCTTGCCAGCCGTGATATTCTCAGCCACGATCTCCTTGGCGATGATGGTATCGAAGGAGTCGAACAAGTCGGCAGTGGTCTTACCGTTGACGTTACGCACACCACCGACGAAAACCACGTCGTTGATATGTTTACCGATCTTGGCAGCGAAGTAAACCAGCAATCTGCGGGCAATCTGATGCTTGGTCAGAGCCTGACCGAGGGCGAGAGACTCACCATAGATGCTGTGGAACAGCGGCATGGGGTCAAAGTCCTTAGCACAGTTACCAGGGAACACCTCAAGGATACGACCAGTGATGGTGTATTCTGCGGTGTCATGGTTCTTTGTGCTGTAAGGAGCCAGCTCAGCATCACCAGCCAGTTCATTGAACATTACCTGGTTGCGAACACCGGGGAGCACAGTTACGAACTTAGCCGTCTGGTCCTGGAAGACCTGGAACGGCATGGTGAGCAGTTCCTTGCGGATCTGCTGACAACTCTCACGAAGAAGTTCCGGGGTGATGACTTCCGCCATCTCATCCGGGGTCATATATTCAATCTTTGCCATGGGTCAGAGGAGGTTTTTAACTTCGTTATACATGTCTTTAGCAGAAACAGGCCCGTTATGGGACTCATCAGAAGCAGGCTTATGAGGGGTGACATCACCGGCCTCTGCCTTGAAATCGTCGAACTCTTTCTGGAGTTTGGCAAGCTTTGTCTCTGCGTCAGCCTTGGCGGTCTCGGCAGTCTGCTTGTCATTGATGGCCGTCTGCTTCTCTGTCTGCAGGGCAGCAATCTGGTCATCCTTTTCCTTCAGAGCTTTCTCCAGCGAATTGAGCTGGTCTTCGGTGATAGCGGCATCGCCCTTCTCACCGATTGTGATATCCTGAATGGCCAGGATAGCACAAATCAGATTCAGTACAATCTTTTTCATTGCTTTGTTGGAATTTGAATTATTATTTTCACTTTGGGAAAGATCTTCTTTATCTTCTGCACTGAAGCCGGCAAGGAACTCCTTGAACTTAGCCATGAATCCCTTGGGGACTTTGGCAGGTGCCTTGTCAAACTTCGGGAGCTCAGGCAGGAAGAAATGCTCCTCGATACCATTGAATGAGGCATAGTAGTTCTGGATGGCCTTTGCCTTAGTCTGGATGTCATCATCCTCCAGGATACCATCAACGATACCGAAGTCAACTGCCTCCTGAGCCGTCATCCATTTCTCTTTGTCCATCATCTGCATATTCTCCTCGATGGTCTTCCCATTACGGAAGGCATAGAAGTCAGCGATGGCCTTGTCAATGGTGTCAAGGTTCTCGCGTGTCTTCTTCAGGTTCTCGATGTAAGCATCAATCTTTTGCTTGTTCGAGAGGCCACCAGAGTAGATATACTGCGAAGAGTTATGGATGAGCATGAGAGAGCCTTTGGCAATCTTCACGCTCTTAGCCTTCATGCAGAGCACTGTTGCAGAACTGGCGGTCATACCGACGATGACCATGTTACACTTACCATGAGCTGCTATCATCTCAGCAATGGTGATACCATCATTGAGATAGCCACCTGGGGAGCTGACAGCGATATTGACTTCCTGGTCCTTATGACGATCCAGGAACTCCTTGACCATATCGGCAGTGGTTCCGCGCTGGCCAGTCCACCAGTCGAACTCTTCACCGATTGTGCCTGTGATATAAAAGTCGTACTTCATACCTCTGAAATCTTTTCCGCAAAGGTAAGCAACAAAGCAAAAGAAGGAAAATACCTTTTATTCCAGGATCTGCAGCATGGGGACTGTTGCCTTCCATGTGATGGTAACGGTTCTCAGCCAAGATTCATTGGGCTTGCCAGGGAACGGGTTCTTTTCCTTTATAATAGGAAATGGACGGCCGTTCCAGCCTATCATGTACTTCTTTCCGTCAACGCCTGTAAGACGGAAAGCCAGACGCCTTTCTGTAAGCGGTTGTTTGTCAGCCGTATGGAAGACAGCGGTCGTAGTGAAGACTTTCTGGTTCTTTTCCAGTTCGTCTTCAATGGTGACTTCCACGAGCTCATTGATGCAGATTTCTGTAAAAGTGACAGTACCTGAGAACCGGCACGAGGTGTCAGATATCACCCTCATGGCTGTGAGGTTAGAAACTCCAGCCATTTCAATCTTTTTGATGTGAACTAACTTTGACATAGTTGAACAGTGTTGAACGGTGTTGAAAGAAATATCGAATTTAGTGGATTAAAAAGACACGTTAAATCTTGTTAAGGATTCTCATGTTTGTATCCACGAGAGATATTGATCCCTGACTTGGCCTTATAGGTATCCTTGATACGCTGGAACTTCATACGCAGGTTTTCGTAGTTGTTTCCCTTCATGGAGATACCATTGGCATCCATCCAGTCCATGACCAGTTTCGACAATTGGACTGACCTGCAGCCGATATCAGTAAGATCCTCCCACATGTGCATAATGAAGAGGTCGTCAATGGCTTCGGCAATGGCAGCCTTGCCATGCTTTGAGAAGTAGTTATAAACTTCAGGCTTTTTCGACTTACTGCCCATCAGGCAGATGGCGACTTCACCATCCTGCTGCGTCTCAGGTGGAATTCCTTCAGGACGCGGACGGGAGAAATGGCGAATGACATTGTTTAGGTTGGTACCGACGGGGAACACGCAAGGGCGTCCGAAATGATGTTCACACCACTCCCGTTCGTACAGAGGTAATTTGACATAAATAAGTATTTCGCTCATAGGTAGCAGTATTAAAACGCTGCAAAGATAGCGAAAAATCCGTAAATTCATATAATTTACCGCATTTTATTTCTGTAACAGAAATCTCGCGCATATGTATACCAAAATGGCTGCACACGCTGCACACATTTGCACACAAAATGTTAACTCTCTGATTTACAATGTTTTATCTTTATTATCTTATGTGTGCAAAATTAAAAATCTGTGTGCAAAACGAGCCTTTTGTGTGCAAAGCGGGGGCTTGTGTGCAAAGTGTGTGCAGATTTGTGCAGAACGTGTGCAGCCAAAAGCGTTTGTGTGCTATTTATAATTACCTGATTATCAACGAGAAATAAAAATGTGTGCAGTCGTGTGCATGTGTGTGCAGCGTTTTTCTCGCGCGGGCGCGTGCGTGTAAAACTCTGGAAACGAAAAGTGCCCGATGCTTCACGCACCAGGCACCAGGCAGAAAGTTTCTTGAAAGCTATCAACTGACACCCCGCTATGGGGTATCATTATTATCCTCGTCAAATATCTCTGGCTCTCGCCTGCGCTTGAACTCACTTGCTTCTGCAGCATTGGCCGCGGTCTCCATCTGATCGGCCCGCTCCGCTGATACCGACTCTAGGTTCAGGTCGAACTTGTCCTTCAGCATCAGATAGTCGAAGCACATGCAGCGGTCGAACTTACAGACCTCAGCAAAGCTTACCTGACCACCCGTCTGCACACGCTGCTCTGTCAACGGTCTACCGTCTTGGAATACCTTCCAGCGCTCAGAGGCCTTCATGCCCAGATAGGCACCACTGGTGGTAAGATAGTAGCGGATGGAGTCCTTTGACATCACGGTCTCACCCTGCTGCTTGGCCATACGCTTGTACTGGCCGATGAAATGGTTCAGACGTAGCATGAGTATTGGCGTGTTCGTCTTGTATTCACGTTCAGTCCTGTCTGTCTTCAGCGTCTTGACGTACTTCACCTTAAAGTCACCATCGCTGTAGATCATTCCTTCCTCATATAAGTAGGTCATGGCATTCCAGAGGTTGCCCAGCTCATTGTTGCTGATGATCTCTGCGTTCTGGCGCTTAATGCCCTCGACGCAGAGTGTCTTCAGTTCCTCGTAGTCGAATGGCAGGCCCAGCTGTCGGTAGAGCGTCTTGTAAGCGGCCAGCAGCATCACCCAGTTACGCCATAGGCGGTCTTCGACCTGTGCACCGTCAATCAGGTCGTACACTTCATTAGTCACCTCATTGTATGTTTCGTAGAACGAGTTTTCAAAGAGGGCACGGTGTGACAGTATCTGCTTTGTCAGGTGCTGCAGTCCCAGCTTACGGATATCGGCCAGATGGTTGAACCTATCCTTAGCGTCACGATCATGTACCGTGGTGTCATGAGTCAGGTATATCATACGAGAGAACATGGCGATATCGAGCGTGGGCATCTCCTGGCCACTGACGATTACTCCACAGTCAACAGGTGTCTTCTCTACCTGCTTGCCTCGGTCCATATCGAGACGCGAACGGCCTACACCATCGTAGGCACCCTTGATAATCTCAATGATGCGCATATCGAGGGAGTTCTTGTATTCGTCGAGATGCACCATACCATTGGCCGACATGGCCAGTGCCTGTGAAAGGCCTGGAGCCGTAGTATTACGAAGATTGATGGGACGGTCGCCAACAGTAAAGAAACGCATAAGTGTGATGCCCAGTTCAGACTTACCACTACCCTTCGGGCCAAAGAGATTAAGAAGTGGGAAGTTCGTGGTATATCCAGTAATGATATCCCTGAAGATGGTGGCCAGCAGATAGCAAATGGCTATCTTCGCATTGTTGCCAAACACCTCGGCCATCATCCTGGCAAAATCAGGAAGGGATATGCTGCTATGACCTTCAGGCATGACGAACTGTCGTTCAAAAGAGAAATAGCTGGTATCCTCTGCATAGAGGTCACTGGCACCTTGGAGATAATAGTTATCAAGCTGCTTGTTAGCCTCGTGCAGATGAACGATACCCATGTGGTCTGCAGGGAACCAGTCATTCTCATAGATACAGCCGTTACCGAAAGCCCAGAACCCACGTTTCTGCCAACCATACTGACGTATGCGGATGGCGGTACCTGTAATATCAAAGAGGTATTTCTTCAGTTTCTTCAGCTCCTCGACGTTGGCCAGCCATAGGAAGTTACCTGCGCTCTCGACCTTAATCATGAACTTGGGCAGTGAAACAAGTTCCTCTGCATTCAGCTCCAGCGTTCGCGTGATACCATCGATATTGGTTATCTCATAGAGACGTTTCGAATCATCAACACCCATGATGTGGAAAAGGGGCTTCATCTTGAAGTTCGACCACTGTTTTTCACCTCCATCCTCGTTGCTCCAGTAACTGTTATGCTCCTCGAAGAAACCGTATTTTCTGAGATCGATACCAGAACGCTGGGAACTCTTCTTGGCCTTGGCTTCATTACGCCTGCGCTTCGCATCATTGACAGCATTCTTCCATAGGGACTTGTGACCGTATGCTTCACCCAGCGCATCGAGCAGTCCGTTACGCGTGAACTCATCCTGTTCCAGGATCAGCGTGTCGCAGATCTCGCGGATACTGTCGCTCTTGGCGGTGTCTGTCTGGTCCTCATTGTATATATGCTTGGCCAGCCAGATAACGAAGTCCTCAGTGGTGATGGATGCCAGCTGTGCCTCTGCACTGTTCTTCTCGCCCTCCTCAGGACGCTTGAAGTAACTGTCGGCATCCTGCTTATGCTCATGGCCTTCCTCATCAACGAGCGGCGGTATTTCTTTTACCGTCACTCGGAACCCGGCTTCCATGGCCAGACGGCCATTTTTCTTAACGGCCTCGATGCCTGGGCCATCCTGATCAGGAATGAAGCACAGTGTGCAATGATAGCGTTTCAGCAGCTGGAACTGCTCCTTGGTGAAGGCAGTTCCAAGTGCAGCGATGGTGTTTGTTACACCTATCTCCTGCATCTTGATAACGTCTGGAGCTCCCTCCACAACGTAGAAAAGTTCCTGGCGTGCGCCCTCCTTCTGAGCCGTGTCCAGTCCGAAAAGATGGTGTCCCTTGGTATAGAAGAAAGACTCAGAACTGTTCATGTACTTGCTGCCTTTCTCCTTATGTTCATCCATCGTACGGGCCGAAAAGCTTATGACGCGTCCGAACTTGTCACGGACAGGAATGGTCATGCGGTCGTTGAAAAAGCCGTAATCATTGCCCTTCTCAGAAGTACGTATAAGACCTATCTCCTTCATGATAGGAATACTCAGGCCTGTCTTCTGGGCAAAGGTGATGATATCTTGCCAGTCTTTTGGAGCATAGCCGATACCCATCTCCTCTACGGTCTTGGCCCCCCATCGGTGGACTGCATAGCCATAGACGGCCTTCGCTTCAGGCGTTTCCTGGTGCAGGCATTCTACGAAATGACGCTGCACATGTTCGTAGATAACGAAAGCGCTCTCCTTCTTTGCCTGCAGCTCACGCTCTTCCTTCGTAGGCTCACGCTGCTCTTCATCATCCACCTTGATATGATACTTGTCGCCAAGGATCTTACAGGCTGTAGGAAAATCGCAGTTTTCCTTTTCCATGACGAAACTGATGGTATTGCCACCTTTACCACAGGCAAAGCAGTGGCACATATTCTTAGCCGGACTGACGATGAAGTTACCTGTGTTCTTGTCGTTATGGAACGGACAGATACCCGTGTAGTTCACTCCGGACTTCTTCAGTTCAACGTAGTCGGCCACCACGTCCTGGATGTCCAGGGCTATCAGTTTCTCAATGACATCATTCTTTATCATAAGCTTTCAAGATTTATCGGGTGCAAAAATAACGCTTAGCGCTACCATTGCAAAATACTATTTCTATAAGTCACCTTCCTGCGTTGCTGGTTCCACCTTCAGGCATTTATAAGCTGACCTGCAATTCTGACGGGCGGCCAGCTTGTCACGCAACTCGCGAGTCTTCCACTCGCTATGCGGTTTCGTAACGGCCTCACGTTCGCCCGTCAACTTGTTGATTCCAGTTATAACATATTTGTTCATCTTCTAGTCTCTCTGATTTGAATATCATGGTAAATGCCTAATTTGCCAAATACATTTCGCGTCCAGTCCCTCAGCTCCACTGCTTTGAGTCGGCTGCAGGGAAGGCTCAGATCTTCTCTTTTACCCCCCCCAGTTCTGACGCCTGTGACTGTGTAAAGCGGAATATTCATAATGGTAAACATATTGCTTTAGCCTTTGCACATATCCACTC
>Ga0310695_10001774_pt1 | contig 48700 bp, 31 predicted proteins | sample RumenRJG_04DNA_FD_203882 | JGI IMG/M metagenome (GOLD analysis project Ga0310695, IMG submission 203882) | Bovine rumen microbial communities from Lethbridge, Alberta, Canada - RJG_04 (v2) (version 2) | ecosystem: Host-associated > Mammals > Digestive system > Stomach > Rumen | place: Canada... | reverse complement strand
TCATAGCCGTTTGGTTATCAGTAAAAAAAGGTAATCGGGGGACTAAGAATTTCGACTAAGAAATGAAGTAAGTCCCCCTTGACCTTGGGTGCAAAGATAAGCAGAAAAAACGGAAAAAGCAAAAAAAGAAGGAGAAAAATCTTCGTTTATCTCATAAAATGATTACCTTTGTAGCCAAAATCACTACAATTATGAAACGACTACTTACCTTATTGTTAACAACAACACTGGCATTGTCCGTCTCGGCACAGACCGAGGTAACAACAAGTGAGGCATCTAATCTCTACAAAGATGTCACGAAGAAACGGGTCAGCATTCACGACCCATCCGTGGTCTACGACTCCATCTCACCCACGAAGCGCTACTATATTTTCGGTACTATGAGGGGCACGGCCTATTCTACCGACCTCAAGAACTGGGCCGGTGCGAGCCTTAGGTGGATGTCGACCACCAGTGACAATTGCACCCAATCGCAGGCTTTCATCACGCCGGCAACGACCAAGGTCAAGAAGGGCGGTGCAGACGTCGACTTCCCGGCTTTCAATGCGATGGACTGGTCTGGGCGAGGCGACGGCAGTTGGGGCCTCGACGGCAATATGTGGGCTCCGGATGTCCTCTGGAACCCCACCATGCAGAAGTGGTGCATGTATCTGAGCATCAACGGCAACGCATGGCATTCCAGCATTGTCCTGCTGACGGCCGATAATATCCTAGGCCCTTACCTGTATCAGGGACCGGTCGTCGTCAGTGGCTTCGACGGGAGTAGCCATAGTTACAAGGAGACCGACCTGGAACTAATCACCGGCGAGCGGTCTTCATTGCTGTCACGCTATACCGGCACTTGGGCTACCACCAGTAAGGCGAGTTGGCCCCATGCCATCGACCCCTGCGTGTTCTACGACGAGGAGGGCAAACTCTGGATGTCGTATGGCTCCTGGAGTGGTGGCATCTGGATGCTCGAACTCAACGAGGAGACAGGCCTGCGCGACTATGACGTGTCCTATAGTGTGGCAACCAATAGCGATCCCTATTTCGGCAAACGTATTGCCGGCGGCTACTATGCCTCTGGCGAGGGGTCGTATATAGAGTATATCAACGGCTATTACTACCTTTTTATCTCTAATGGCGGACTGATGGCTGGTGGCGATCCTGATGACTTCAACAATGGTGGCTACCAGATGCGAGTGTTCCGCTCTGCCAATCCAGACGGACCTTACAAGGACGCTGCCAATCAGACCGCTATCGTCAGCAAATATGAATTGAACTTCGGTTCGGGCAGCAATACCCGTGGCGTCAATATCTTCGGTGCATACGGTGACTGGGGCTTTGTGGCTACAGGCGACGATAGTGAGCGCTCGCAGGGACACAACAGCATCATTGCCGCTCCCGACGGTCGTACTTATCTGGTCTATCACACGCGTTTCCAGAACCGTGCCGAGGGCCATCAGGTGCGTGTTCACCAGGTGTTCCAGAACAAACAGGGCTGGCTGGTGGCTGCCCCCTTCGAGTATAACGGTGAGGAAGTGACCAGTGCCGACATTGCCTCGAAGGAACTGGTGTCCGCTGCTGATATACCTGGCATCTACCAACTGCTGGTTCATCGTTATAAACTGGACCATCGTCAGAAGGAGTTGGTGACTCCTGTTGAGATAACCCTCTCTGCCGATGGCAAGGTGAGCGGAGCCTATACTGGCACCTGGAGCCGCGAGGCAGGAACCAGTTATCTGACCATCGTGCTTGGTCAGGTGACTTACAATGGTGTGATCATCGAAGAGCAGATGGACGGCAAGAGCATCAAGACGGTATCGCTTTCGGCGATGGCTGACAACGGTGTCACCGTCTGGGCCTATAAGATGCTGCCCAAGTACGAACTGGCCTATACCTATAATAATTTTACTATGCCCAGTCTGGTCGTTAAGAAGGATATTGACCTCTATGGCCTTGACTACAAAGGACAAAACACCTCTGTGCAGTGGACGAGCAGCGAGCCAGCCATCATCTCCGACTACGGCAAGTACAACCCCAACGGCCTGACGGCTAACAAGACGGTGAAATTGACGCTCCACCTTGAGACGGGCGACTACTTCCTCAACAGGGAGTACAGTGCGACGGCCTACTCAGAGAACAACGCCAAGCCTACAGGTGACTACAAGACAGGTCTGGTGGCCCACTATGGCTTCGACGATGCCGACCTGGCCAACACCTTCGATGCCACCCAGAAGGCGCAGTTGCTGCGTAGCGGTACTACGGCCCTGCCCACACTCGAGGATGGAGACCCCATGCGAACGGAAAAGGTGCTTCACCTCAACTTTGGTGCCAACGGCAAAGAGAGTTATGTGTCTATGCCCAACCCGCTTTATGGAAAAACCCTCGAAAAGGGAGCCGCCATCTCGTTCTGGGTGAAGCGTACCGACGACAACCTGTGGGACGACCTCTTTGCCTTCGTCAACGGCAATGCCCGCTTCTTCATGACGGGCAATGTCTATCTGGGCTACAACGATGGGGCAGGCAAGTGGCTTGACATCAACCAGAGCGACAGCAAGAAGACCGACTATCTGGCTGTGGGCAAATGGCAGCATGTCACCATCTCCGTCTCCCGTACCGATGGCATCAGAATCTTTATCAACGGCGGAACCAACAAGACATCGAATGTCTATAATGGCGCCATCGACGGCACCAACATTACCACCAAGGCTGGCTTCGACTACAACTATATCGTCGATCACCTAGTAGCCAGTCCTGACCTCTTCCTGGGCAAGGGCTCATTCTGGGGCTCGGCTGATGCCCGCTTCGACGATGTCATCATCTACGACAAGCCGTTGGACTATACAGAGAATACTGCTCTCAACGCCATGGTCAGCCGCGTGTTTGACTTCGGCAGTCTGATGGATACTGGCATCGACGAGATAGCCAATAGCCAACAGCCAACAGCCGATGGCCAGTACTACGACCTGCAGGGACGTCGTGTCGTGGGTCAGCCGCATCGTGGCATCTATATTATAAATGGTAAGAAGGTACTGGTGACTGGTGGATGGTGACTGGTGGATGGAGGATGATGAACGAACGGTTACTGCACTATGTATGGAGGCACAAGATGCTGCCTCTCGGGGAGTTGGAGACCACTGACGGACGGTTGGTGGAAATCATCGACCCCGGGCTGTACAACCGCCTGCATGCCGGACCCGACTTCTTCAATGCGAAGGTGAGGATAGCCGGCACGCTATGGGTGGGCAATGTGGAGATACACCAGCGTGCCAGCGACTGGTATCAGCACCGTCACGATCAGGATCCCCGGTATAATAATGTGGTGCTCCATGTAGTGGGTGAGGCCGATACCGATGTGCTCACGCAGGATCGCCAATACCTGCCTCAGTTGGTGTTGCCAGTGCCTGCCTCGCTCAGTGAGAACTATGAGGAACTGCTCCGCTCGGACCAGTATCCCCCTTGCTACAAGATCATACCCGACCTGACGGCTCTGACCGTTCACTCGTGGCTGGCTGCCCTGCAGACCGAACGGCTGGAACAGAAGACCGAAGCCATCAAGCAGCGTGTCGAACAGTGTGGCGGCTCGTGGGAGGATGCCTACTTCGTCACCCTGGCCCGTAACTATGGCTTCGGCATCAATGGTGATGCCTTTGAGCAGTGGGCGAAGAATGTGCCGCTTTCCGCTGTGGGTAAGCATCGTGACGACCTGTTCCAGATAGAGGCTATCTTCATGGGGCAGGCAGGACTGCTGGCGCTGGAGAGCATCCCGCCTCGCTATCAGGCTGAGGCCCTCAACGAAGGCTATTATGCCAGGTTGAACAAGGAGTATCAGTATCTGGCGCATAAGTTCTCGATGAAACCGATGGATTTTGCCGTATGGCGCTTCCTGCGCCTGCGTCCGCAGAACTTCCCCCATATCCGCATCTCGCAGTTGGCCAACCTCTACTACGAGCGGCGGGCGGGTCTCAGTGTGCTGTTGGAGTGTGAGACACTCGAGCAGTTGCGCAACCTGCTGGCTACGCATGTCACGCCCTATTGGGAGACCCACTACACCTTTGGCTCAGAGAGTCCGCAGAGTAAGAAGAAGACATCGGTATCCTCACAGAATCTGCTTATCATCAATACTGCCATCCCCATGCTCTTTGCCGTTGGCCGCCACCGCCAGAAGGAGCAACTCTGCGACCGTGCTTTCGACCTGCTGGAGCAGTTGGGGGCAGAGCAGAACCACATCATCCGCATGTGGAAGGAGTGCGGACTGGAGGTGCATACGGCTGGCGACAGCCAGGCCCTCATACAGTTGAAGAAGGAATACTGTGACCGTAAGGACTGCCTGCGGTGCAGGATTGGGTATGAATACCTCAGGAAGGGTTAATGGTTATTGGTTAATGGTTAATGGTTATTGGTTATTGGTTAATGGTTATTGGTGAGTGGTTATTGGTTATTGGTTAATGGTTATTGGTGAGTGGTTATTGGTTATTGAAATTGCTAACGCTATATGAAATATATTTTTGAGACTCGGATGGAGGTGCGCGACTATGAGTGCGACATCGAGGGCATCGTTAACAATGCCCAGTATATACATTATTGTGAGCATACGCGCCACCTGTTCCTGAAGCAGTGCGGCCTATCGTTTGCGGAGATGCACCAGAAGGGGGTCGATGCCGTTGTGGCCCGCATGCAACTGCAATATAAGTCGCCCCTCAGGCCCGACGACGAGTTCATCTCGTGTCTTAACCTGACCAAGGAGGGCATCAAGTATGTGTTCCATCAGGACATCTATCGCGCCAGCGATGAGTTACTCTGCTTCCGTGGCAAGATAGAACTGGTATGTCTGGTTAACGGACGGCTCGCCAATAGTTCCGACTACGACGCAGCATTCGAGCGGTTTATTAGTAACGGATGATATGGATTCGCCGAAGAACATAGAGGCCTTAGAGCAAGAAGCCTATTACGCCATCGCCCTGACACGCATGACAGGGCTTAACTTCCAGACGGCCCTCCATCTCTATCAGACGCTTGGGTCGGCACAGGCTGTCTATGAGCATCGCAACGACCTCAAGGCCGTGTTGCCCGACTGTAGCGACCGGCTCGCTACGGCGATGAAGGACTGGGACCTGGCGCTGGCTCGTGCTGCCCAGGAGATGGCCTTTATCGGGAAGCACCACATCCGTGTGTTGCTGCTGGGCGACAGCGCCTATCCGCAGCGGTTGGCCGAATGTCCCGATGCCCCCATTGTCATGTATTACATGGGTACCGCCGACCTCAACCAGAGTCGTGTCATCAATATCATTGGCACCCGCCACTGCACCAGTTACGGGCAGGACATCATCCGTCACTTCGTCGCTGATCTGCGCCAGCAGTGCCCCAGCGTGCTCATCGTCAGCGGACTGGCCTATGGCGTTGATATCACAGCCCATCGTCAGGCGTTGCAGCAGGGCTATGAGACTGTCGGCGTGCTGGCTCATGGTCTGGATGACCTCTATCCCTCTGCCCATCGCGAAACGGCCAAGCAGATGCTGCAGCAAGGCGGTCTGCTGACGGAGTATATGTCGGAGACGCGCTCTGACAAACTGAACTTCGTGCGTCGCAACCGTATCGTGGCAGGCATCAGCGATGCCACTATCCTTGTGGAGAGTGCCGAGAAGGGTGGTGGTCTCATCACCACGAGCATCGCTATGGACTACAATCGTGCCGTCTTTGCCTTCCCCGGTCCTGTGGGGGCTCCCTACAGTGCAGGCTGTAACCACCTCATCCGCGACAACGGGGCATCGCTCATCACCTCTGCCGATGACTTCATCAAGGCGATGGGGTGGCAGACCGATGCCTTGCTTCGTCAGGCTCAGGGCGATGGTATCGAGCGGTCGCTCTTCCCTGACCTCTCTGACGACGAGCAGCACATCGTCACCGTCCTTGATGCGATGGGTGACCTGCAACTTAATCAACTCTCCGTGAAGACCAATATCCCCATTGGCCAACTCACTGCCCTGCTCTTCCAGTTGGAGATGAAGGGTGTCGTACGTCCCCTGGCTGGCGGCAACTATCACTTGTTAAAGTAATCGCAGTCCTTTTTCCAAGCGATATAGATAATACCTATGGAATGAAGACATGCCTCCCTTAAAAGTAAAACAACTTGTTTTACTGTCGTAGGAAGCATTCCTTTGAGTGAAAGGAATATCACTTTTGAAGGTAAAACAAGTTGTTTTACTATAAGAGGTGACGTTCCTTTACCGCATCGCAGTGTTTCTTACCTGTCCAAGGCCGTGTTGTTATGATGTAAAACGAAGGAGTGGTTAAGATGTAAGACAAAGAAATCGGGAGCAACCCGAAGGTGCTCCCGATAACTATGTGTGTTTGTAATGTCAGTGTGAATTACTTCATCATGACTTTCTTACCGCTCTTAACAACGATGCCCTTGTAGCCATTGTCAACACGCTGGCCAGCGAGGTTGAAGATCATAGCCGAACCGGCATTCTTCTCAGCAGCGATGTTGCTGATGCCAGTAGCATCTTCATACTGGTAAGGATCAGTACCTGCACTAATCTTCACCCAGAAGTTATCTGTGCCAGTTGCATTAATCAGATTTTCCCAGGTCTTTCCTTCGTCAAGACTTTCGTCCTTCAGATACCACTGAACATCCTTGATCTCATAGTCGCAAGCCTCTTTGATTTCAGCCATGTTGAAAGCGATAGTCTGCATGCCGTCAGCCTCAGCGGGAACAGTGAAGTCCTGATCGAACTCCTGCCAATCGGTCGTGAAGTTTACATCATTGATAGCACCCCAGTGCATGTAAGCACCAGGATTACCATGGCACTGAGTGCTGGTCTTAGCCTCCTTGTTAGCCTTATACGAGAACTTCAGGTGAGTTACTTCGCCCTTAGCGAGTGTGCGGTTAGCCTTAAACCAGAACTGGTTGTCCCAAGCCTCACCGGTGCCACCTTCTTCTTCTCTACCAGTACGTTCCCCAGTTTCATTATTAAATGTATCTGAGAGGTCATCACGTTCCACACCTTTGACAATAATTTCAGTCTGGTTAGTAACTACATCAATAGCCTCCTTGACTTCACCCTCGAGCATCTCGAAGGCCATAGAACTATATTCGGGAACAAGGTAAATCTTCCAGATACCACTACCTGGCAAGGTCAACTTGGCAAGACTTGCAGGAGCGTAGTCGTTCCACTCATCAGGATCGTTTTTGATGGCGCTAGGCTTTAAGGTATTACTCTTGAAGGCAGCGTCGTTACCGCGTACGGTAGAAATCATGATCTGATTGACGTATGCATTCTTCTCACCAATAATCGCAGTGAATAAGGGTGCATCGCCCATTTCTCCGTCTTCTTTGAACTGGATAGCATTGTCGAAGTCATACTCCAAGCCCGTGTCAGGATTTGAACCAGCCACGAAGTAACCCTCGTCAAGTTTCATAGAGCACCAAGAGAGGTCGTCGAAGAAGAAATCAACAGCATCCTTCACTTCGGGGTTCAGGTTGAAAGCGATAGACCAACCCTCGTCACCTGCTCCATTAGGCCATGAGACGACTTGGTCGAACTCCTGCCAAGTAGTGTTGAAGGTGATATCACCAATGGCCGCCCAATGCTTATAGTCAGAAGGATTCTGCTTGTGAACCTGTGTATTAGTCTTCACACCATCACGATTTGCTCTGTAACGGAAGTGGATCTTCACTTGTTCGCCTTCCTTCCAATTCTTAGGAGACTGAATCCAGAACTGGTTGTCCCATGCAGAAGGGTCACCCTCAGTTGTAGCGGGCTGACCATGAACAACGAAAACATGGTTACTCTCATTTCCTTCCTCAGCTTCGATGGTAGCGGGGAACGGATCCCATCCTTCGTTTTCATTCAAGTTAACACCCTTTTCCTTGCCCCAAGCGCAAATCAGGTAGTTATTTTCCTGATCATTGAACTTTACGTTTGCAAGATCACCCCAAGGTGTCTCGGCATTACCCATATAGGTAGGAATAGCAGCAGATGTTGTCTCAACAATCACAGGCTGACCGTCGCTGGTGAGCCACTCCTGCCATATGGTAGGACGCTGTGCCTTCTGGTTGTGACTAACGATAAGCGACTTCCATTCGATGGTAGCGGTGCTAGAACCTGGCTGGATACAGATAAAGCCCTTGCCAGCGAACAAACAGCCAGAGACTTCCCATTCTACCTCCTGAAAATCTTCACTTGCAGGAATAGTAACACCGGTCTCTTTAAGAGACCCCCAGTTTCCAAACTGGAGATTGGCATTGACAGTTTCAGAAGCCTTTACAACGACCTTAACTATGTAATTTTCATCAAGTTCCATAGGAACATCCGCTGCAACAATATATTGATGCCAATATGGGCCAGCACCAGTTACCTTCTGATACTCTGTAGTACCTGCCATCGCTGTACCAACAGAAGACTCTCCGTCTTTCCATTTGGCGTCACCATCACCGTCAAGATCTGCCTGAGTTGCATACCTGTAGTTAGCACCAAAGTCGGTCATCACACCGTCAACCCATTCGGGTACATAACCCATTACGTAGAACGGGAAATTTGCATTCTTGGAGTAGTCGATATTATAATCTTCTACCCACTCTGCCTTTGCTCCCATGACTACTGCCAGGAAAGCAAGAAGTGTAAATAATTTTTTCATAACATCAATAATTTTAGTTAATGATAAGTTAAATAATAAAAGAAAAAAATGTTTTTATTAGAGTTTAGGTCTTTGGAGTCCAGGAGATACTTGTGTAACTCCTGAACTCCTAGAACCATTATTTTTATTTTCCGCTAAGCGCATCGCAGAATGCCTTGTAGGTGGCAGTGCGCACCCAGTCCTTGCTCTTCTTGTCGACAGACCAGAGGCCCACGGGATTGCTAGTGTCTGCCATATTGCCCTTGCAGATTCCGGCCTGCTTCTCGTGAGGAATCTTGTTCATATAACTCCTGATGACGTAGGCGTAGTAGTCGGCCAACTGCTGACGCTGGTCTTCTGTAATCTTGTCGGCAGTGACATTGGCACCTGTGGCATCTTGGTAGGTGATGTCGAAATTAGAGAGGCGGATGAGTTTGCCGGTAGCAGCAAGGTTGTCAAGCAGGGTGTTCAGCGTAGCCACGTTGGCAGCCTGAGTGGCTTCATCCTCGCTATAGGTGAGGTTCAACTTGGCGTTGATGCCATCGATGTTGGCACCCTTGTTGTCCCAAATGCCTATCCAGTAGTTGAGGCTCTCCAGTTTCTTGGCATCTTCCAGGCCAGACTCGCTGATGAAGAACTTCAAATCGGCAGGATTACCGCCATGCTCTTCAAATGCTTTGCGAGCCACCTTGGCCACTTCTGGTGCATAGTTCTCACTGCCAAGAATGTCTTGCCAGAAAATCTTGTCGGTAGAATGCTTAAGGTCGTACTTGCCGTTTTCCAGTTCCGCCTTCACGTCGATAGCCTCATCGATGAGGTCGAACGACTGGATGCGGCCTTCGTTGATCTTCATCACACCGTCGCACCAGGCCTTGACGGCATAGTTGATGGTGTCGTTAAGTTCCTGGGCGGTCTGTGGACGGTGGTTGTCTGGATAGTAACCCACCTGTGCCTTCTGGATAAGGATGTAACCATTCAGACCATTCTCTATTCTCAGGTAACCATTTGTTACGTCTTCAGCACTTTGGGACTCTACGACAATCTTATACCACTTGTCTGACTTCACCTTCCATTTTCCATCGGCAGTTGCGGTTCCGTCAACCTTTTTGCCTGAGAAAGTGATGGTGAATGAGACTTCCTTGCCCTGCTGAGCCCTTGCCCAGAAAGTCGTGGTATATTTGGCCTTCGGATTCACTTCGAAACCTTCAATGACATTCACATTAGATACATTATTAATACGAAGCACGTTTTGACCTTCAAATTGAGTGATGTAACCCTTTCCTTTTTCTACAGTACCGTCAAACGACGTTACGTCTTTGTAATCGACCACCTTTCCTTCTACATAGTCAACAGAAATTTCAATAGGAGCCGTGAGGGTGTTCAACCACTCGTCGGCCTGATTGGCATTGGCAAAGAGAGGACTGCCAAACACTTCGCCACCGATTTCCTGCACATGGTCGAGCAGGTCCTTCATGTCGAGGAAGTTCATCACACCCTTGGCGTTGACGATGGTTCCGGACATCAGGGAGGTTCCGAAAGCCACATTGTCGAAGTTGGTCATTGCTGCTGCATGGGACAACTCCTGCTTGTTGAAATCCGATACTTTAAGTTGAGCACCGAGCGACATGTTGGGATAGAGGTCTCTGTCGATGTAATCCTTGACAGGATCTAGGTCCGCATACGGCTCTACGAAAGAGGGGTCGGGTAGTGCAGTGAAATTGCCTGTCTCGTTATAGTCTGCGCAGGAAAAAGCCAACAGCAGACTGCTAACAGCGAATAGCCCATTTATAATATTCTTCTTCATAATTATCAATTTTCAATTTTCAATTTTCAATCTTGAACATATTTCGGTGAGAAGAATTCCTTCTTGTTCGCCTCACGAGTCTGAACCACCAGTGTGTCGGCAGTAGACACCTGGATATTCAGGTCTTCGAAGTTGACATTGTAAGCCAGACGCAGGATGTCGCGCTGGACAGGCTCTCCGTTCATGCTTCCCCACTGGTAGTCCTTGTATTCAGACTTCTCTGTGCCCTTGGTGATGTATTCACCGTTGCCGGTGGCCGTCACGTGCTCATCATCGGTAGAGATGGTACACTCGTTGCCATTGAAGGTCAGGATGAGGTTACAGGATATGGACGCTGCACCACCGGTACGCTTGAAAGATACGGGGAAGATGGCCTGTGTCATGTTCTTGGTGGTGATGCCACACACCTCGTCGTATTGGTTGACAGGGTTCTCCTTATAGTGCTCAAGGTCGGTGTTCACCAGCGTAAAGTCTTTGCGGACGACATCAGTGGTTTTACCGTTTTCTGTCACCTTGTCCACACCACGGCGGATATACTTGCCCTGCCAGGGGTTCATATACTTCACGCAGTAGAGCACATAGTCCATGGCCAATACATCCCAGTCCTCGGTATTGGTACGAGACGGATTGAGTCCTTCACGCGGCGTGCCAGTGAGGATATGGTCGATGCCTTCTGCTTTTGTCATGCGAAGAGGGATGACATAGGTATTCTCGATAGCCTTTGGGTCGTTGAAGAATGCATCGGTGAACTGCACTTCCACATAGCCTCTGGGCTCCCCATAATAGGTGAGGCAGTTGTCGGACAACTGATAGTATGCCGTGGGTAAAGGAGTCACCCGATAGGATGCGTTTCCACCTTCATCCACAAACCAGAGGTTGTCGCAGAGCGTCTCGTCGACCACGAAGTCCACTTTGGCGTTACGACCACCGTAGGCACCGCCCATGGTTGACCAGATGCGGCATTTGTGCTCGTTGTCCAGTGTGTTGTCGTAAATGTCGTTGCCAAGCACGAGGGTACGCACAGGGAACTGATAGGCGAAGTAGGCCGTCGTACCTCCTTCATAGTCTGGGAACTCCTTGTCTGCATTATAGCAAGATGCAAACGTGAGAGAAAGGGCTCCCAGGGCTACACCATATATATATTTACTTAGTTTCATCATTGTCAATTATGAATTATGAATTATGCACTATGAATTATGAACTATTACCATCCTTTATTTTGCTTGAGGTTGCTGAATTTGAGCACTTCCTCCTTCGGAATGGGACCGTAGTACTGATAAGAGTCATATTTACGGTCTTCTACTTCGATGCGGGTATAAGAAAGTTCGCCAGTTGCTTCGTTGCGATCAATCTTCATGCCCATCACCTTTTCATCGAGCGGCAACAACCAACGACGGAGATCCCAGAAACGCTTGTTCTCAAAGCAGAGTTCGATACGGCGCTCGTTGCGGATGAGGTTGGTCATCTTGGCCTGATCGGCAGCACACTCTTCCAAATAGGTGTCACCCTCCGAAAGTGGAAGTCCCCACTCGTCAGTACCGAGTCCTGCACGCTCACGGATGGCCTTGATGACATCATAGGCAGTGAAGCCCACTCCAGCACCGTCCACCTTGGGACCCCATGCATCGTTTGCAGCCTCTGCGTATGCCAGGAACATTTCCGTATAGCGTATGCGTGGATAGAGGTGCTGCTGCTCTATCTTGGAACTTGCCAACGGGCTGACATCCTCGCGGAGCAACTTCTTCAGGTAGTAGCCAGTACGCGTAGAAGTGTTGATTCTATTGATATTGTCATCAGTCTCACTCTTATCGCCATTGATGGCAGGATAGGTACCTGAGATAATCAGCGATTTTCTGAATGTTTGGCCATTATAGAGCACGTAGTTTTCCAGACGTGGGTCACGACCCGTGTACGGATCATTAGGATTGTAGCCGGAAAGACCATCGCCTATAGGACGTCCGTTACGCATGGGGAATGCATCTACGAAATTCTGGGACGGGTTGACACGTCCACTGCCATAGAGTGTCGGCGGGAAGTTCTCAGATTCCTGAGAGGCATTCTTATGATAGTCTTCACGCCAGAGAATCTCAGGAATTTCTGCCAGTGCATTCAGTTTTGTGGTATTCTTGTACCAGATGTTACCAGTTTTGTCAAATCCCTCTAATCCATCAATGCGCTTCAGCACGTTGGCGCACAGGGTGGCAGCCTCGGCAGGAGTCACACCGCTCTGTTCACGGAAGGCAGGACTTGCTGCAAGAAGGGCCGTCTGAGCCTTGACAGCCTCGGCAACTTTACCAGAGATGAGATTCTTCGATTTGTTACCAAACACAAGGTTGTAGCCGGAGAAATTAGCGCCCAGTTTCTGATACTTCTCTGGGATGTCGCTGGCACTCTCTATGTCCTTATAATCTGCAGGGAGCAGGGCCATGGCACTGTCACAGTCGGCAAAAATCTGCTTCACACAGTCAGCAAAGGTAGCACGTGGCTGATTGAAGTCGGAACTACCGTCTTCGGGCTTGGTCAACAGGGGCACACCGTAGAGCACTCCATCGTCGGCATAGCCTCCATGAGCCTGCAGCAAATAGTAGTAGAAAATGGCGCGAAGGCCGAATGCCTCGCCCTTCATTCGGTCGATAAACATCTGCTGCTTAGAGGCTGCGCTAAGCGCCCATTTTGTCTGATCTACGATGGTGAAGAAGATATTGACATACTGGATGCCATCCTTGCACTGGTTCCATACAGACATCGGATTGTTGTCAGATTGCCATTCACCCTCCGCCATGAGTTTGTAGGTATTGTTTTGGTTGTTGGTGACGGCATCATCTGTAGCGATGTCTGTCTGCGTAGTCGTGAGATAAGGCAGACGACCATAACCGTAGATGAGCAGACCATGTGCATACGCAGACTCCTCTGTAAAATCTTCTGCCTGTCGGTTGTTCTCATCTGCAGGCGTAAACATGTCATCACATGCAGTGAGCAGCATGAAGGCTGCTACTGCAATGCAAAAATGATATAATTTAAAAATTAAAAAATTATTTCGCTTCATGTTAGTTCTTTATTTACATTCTTACATTTTTTAATTTTTACATTCTCTTAGAGAGTTACCTTGACACCGAGATTATAGAAACGGGTCTGTGGGGCATAGCCTACACTGGTCTCCATCAACTTGCGCTCCTTAGAGATGGTGAGGAGGTCGTTGCCGTTCACATATACTGAGAGAGCCTTGACCCACTTGCCATCAAACATCTCCTTCGGGAAGTCGTAAGTCAACTGTACCTTGCGGAGGTTGAAACGGTCTGTGCTGTAAATCCAGAAGGTAGATGCCTCACCATTGGTAGTTGACAATGTTGTCAGACGGGGATGAGTAGCAGTGGCTGCAGTCTCAGGCGTCCAGCGGCCACGGGCGTTGACGGAGTACTTGGCTTCACCACTCATGAAGTAGTAACTGCCGTTCTTCATGCCCTTGGCACCAAACTGCCCGTTACCCAACATAAAGAGTGTCCAGTTCTTATACTTCAGCGTGAGGTTGACACCCAGCGTGAGTGGAGCACCATAGGTTCCCCATTTACCGAGTTGCACACGGTCTTTATTGGTTATTTTACCGTCACCATTAACATCCTCGTACTTCAAGTCGCCAGGCTGCAAGTTAGAATTGGTGGACTTGGGGAGACCAGCCTTCAGGGTATATTTCGTCTTACCCTCGGCGGTGGTGGTGATGTCAAAGTCATCATAAGTATAGAAGCCCAGACAATTGTAGCCCCACATGGCATCAAGATCACGCCCCTCTGTGTTTTGGTAAGGAGCATCGGGGTCTATAGTTTCATCGTACATCTTCCACTTGGTGCTGAGATAAGTACCTACCACTCCGAGTTGTGCGTGTACCTGACCAAACTGCTTCTGGGCTGTGATACTGAAGTCAAGACCCTTGCGGTTCTGAATGTTGTTGTTGATAACCGGCATGAATGAACTACTTGAAAGACCACCCTGCAAATGTGAGGGGAAGGTGGAGAGGCTCTGTACAATAAAGCCATCCATATCTGTATTGAAGTAGGTCAGATCGACGTTTATCAACTTGTTGAAGAACGAACCACGCAGATTGAAGGAGAATTCCTTGCGATGAACAAAGTCGAGGGATGGGTTGCTACCTGAGCGGGAATATGTAAGATTTGTGCTCACTCCCTCATTCCATGAGAAACCACTACCACCATCGGACCATATTGCTTGGTGGAGGTAGAAATATTTGTCAAAATCGTCACCCAAATAGATATCGATATCCTCATTCAGATTGCTGTATGAGGCACTGAGCATCAGGTCGTCAACGAATTTGACGTCCTTCATAAAGTTCTCCTTGCTGATGTTCCAACCCAAGGTGAATGAGGGTGAGATGGCCTCACGATGACCTTCGGCAAGACGGGCGGAGTGTACACCAGCCAGTGACAGGTCAGCAAAGTAACGGCCTTTATAGTCGTAACCACCCTGCAAGCCCAGATTGGCATTGGCATAACGATGATAGCGGCCGCTAGCAGATGTCGTGTACATGCTGGCGAGCAACATACCTGTCACATGATGGTCATCGGCAAAGGTGTGCTCGTAGTCGAAATGACCATCCCAAGTAATCGTCTGGCGATATTTACTGTTAGACTGAGTCATATTTCCTGTCACGATTTCATCATTCTGCTGGGTAATGGCTACAATGGCATCCTGTGTGTTATAGTTACTCCAAGTAGGAATGAACACAGCATATTTGTTATTGTATGACAAATCGTAAGAGGCAGCGTAGTCGATAGAGAACAGCGTCTTGAACGACAGGCCATTTACGAACTTGTTCATGTCGTAGATGATGCCGGCATCGAACTGGAACTGGCGGCTGACAGCGGTTGTCTTGCCACCAAAATAGCAGTCGGCAATGGCGTTGGTCTGGTTGGCTTTCGTGCCGCCAGGGAAATATCTTCCGTCGAGAAGGTTGAGCGACTTGTCCAGTGTAGCCAGTGCCTTGCTGGCATTGGGATCGACCATGTTGATATCAATCAGCGGTGCAGCATTTTCCGGGAAGTTCGGACGCATGGTGGAAGCCTCACCCCAGAAGTCGCCCTTGTTCGCATTGGCATTGTAGAAAGTGGCACTGGCGTTGGCAAAGCCCTTGATGACTTTGTTGACCACGAGGTCCACATTACCACGTACGCTGAAACGGTCGGTGTAGTTGTCCTTGGCAGGGCCGAAGTTCAGCAGGTCGCCCACACGATAGTAGTTGATGTTCGTGTAGAAGTGGGCACGGGTGCCGCCACCCTGTATCTCCACTGTGCCTTCCGAACGGTTATAGGCCTTGCAGACATACTCGTCGGAATAGTAGTTCGTGTTAGGATAACGGTAGGGGTTCAAGCCGGAAGCATGATTGTAGATGTCCTGCTGGCTGTACTTGGCACCCGTGGCAAGTTGGTCGTTGAGACAGGCTTCGTTGTAGAGCGTCATGTACTCTGCAGAACCCAGATACTCGGGGAATTCCTTAGCAAAGTGGAAGCCGGTGTTGGCGTTAGCCGTAATCTGCAGGCCGTCCACCTTGCCACGCTTGGTGGTGATCAGGATGGCACCTTTGGCACCCTTGGCGCCATAGAGCACTACAGCCTGGGCACCCTTGAGGAAGGTGATCTGTTCAATCTCGGAAGGCAGCACGTTGTTGGATGGACGCTTCACACCGTCGATAATGACAAGGGGCAAGTTGCTATTGTCATTATTATCAAGACGGTCATTATCCATTCCCCAAAGGTTGCCGCCGTTCCAACCGCCGACAAGCCCCATCATGTCTTCAAGGCTGCTCATCGTATAGTCCTTCTTCGACAGTTCTTCCATGTCAACGTAAGAAACACCTCCGAGCAGTTGGTCGGCATCCTTGTCGCGGTAAGCAACATGGACTTTCTTTTTCACCACTGTTGAATCGGCATCGTCAGCAGTCTGGGCAGCAACCGTCATGGGCGATGCAGCCAACATGGCAAATAGAAATATGTTTGTTTTTATACTTTTCATAATCATTATTTATTTATAGCGGTAGCAAATTCTTCACTTTTACTATTCACTTTTCACTCTTTACCATCCCGGATTCTGGGGGAATCCTTCGTACAGATAGACATCCTTGTCAGGAAGCGGGAACCAGTAGTGCTTTGAATCCAGACGACGAGCAATCAGATCTTTCTTTTTGAAATTACCGATATGTGCGTCCTTCGGGTCATGTGCAGGTTCGCGGGTCTTTGCATTAAAGAACCAGGCATCTGTTTCCAAGCGCTCAAACTCGTGAGAGTATTTCATCGTGTAAGGAGGCTCTGTCAAGAGCAGCCAGCGCTGTAGGTCGCACCAACGGAAGCCTTCGAATGACAGTTCCACTGCACGCTCACGACGTACTTCATCAATGAAATGTTCCCTGGTGTCCATGAGATTTGCTTGTACATGTTCCATGGGATAGTCATCGGTGTTGACACGGTCGCGGAGTGCGTTGATGGCATCGACAGCCGACAGTGACGGACAATAGGTTGGCTTGTCCTTCAAATCAGGAACACCAGTTGCGATAGCAGCCCTTGCCTCTGCATACATCAGATAGATGTCAGCCAGACGCATATAGGGAAGATAACTCTGGAAGGCATAATCCCAATCATACCAGCGGTCACCTTCGTTACACTGGTGAGGTATCAGTTTCTGGATGAAATATCCCGTGCTGCTGCCGTCGGCAACACCACGCATGGCTCCGCCTGTGTAAAGTTGGCAATAATCAAGAGACTTCTGAGTGGATGTCAAGGCATCGATGCTCAGTACATAGTGGAAACCGTCGAAAATAATGTCATGATAGAATCGTGGGTCACGGTCCTTATAGGGGTGTTCGGGATCCCAGCCAGATGCTTCGTTCAGCACGAGTTCGCCATTGCGTACCAGATAGATGGGCTGTCCGTTGGCCATACCATACTGGTCGATGAGGTTGGCTGTGGGGTGGTGAATGATCTTGTCATGAGCCACGAGACCTTCCACCTTCGGACCGAAAATCTTTGCACAGTTCCAGTTAGCAGAGTTGGCACCAGGAAAAGCACCGCGGAAAATGGCCTCTTTTACGCCAGGCATTTTCCAACTTTGCTTGACGGTGTAGAAAATGTTGGAATAGTTGTTTTCAGGATCAGCATTTTCATCAGCCACATGGTTGTAGAGGTCTGAATATTTGAATTCTGCCAACTTGTATGGGACAGTTCCTTTGTTGACCATATCCAGTGCCTTGCCAAAGGTCTCTGCAGCCTTCTTACAGTAGTTCACATCATAATCGTAGGTCTTGCCATTAGAACTGGCACCTAAGAGTTGTGCAACGCCGCCGTCCTTGGTCTTCTCAAACTCCTTCATGAGCGGAGAACCGGCCCAAAGATAGACCTTGCCAAGATAGCAGAGTGCCGTGAACTTATTGACACGCAGGTCGTTCTGGTTTAATGTCTGCATACCAGCCAGCGTCTCGTCCCAATTCATAGGAAGGAGGTCGTATGCCCGCTCGAAGTCTTCTGCACAACGGTCAGCACACTCCTGAAAAGAAAGACGGGGAAGTTCGGGGATAGCATCCGATTCATAAGCCTCGTCAATGTATGGAAGGCCACCGAAGTAGCACATCAGTTCGAAATGCCACCAGGCACGGAAGAAATACATCTGGCCAAGCAACAGGTCGCGTTCCTCGTCGGTACCGACAAGTGATTTGATGTTCTGAATACCCAGGTTACACTTACGGATACAATACCATGAGTTCCTCCAAAGTGAACTTCTGTCGCCATTCAGCCAGCACTGGGTATTAGAATACCAGTCACGATAGTTTCCAAGGTCTACCTGATGATCCATGTGTGCATAGCCTTCAGTATTGTGAACAGCGTCGTCGCCAAGATTCCAGGCAGTACAATAATTGATTTTCTCCTTGTCAGGAACCAAGTTGTAAATTTCCTCAATATATCCCTGGAAATTGCGATAGTTCTTGAAGGCCTCATCCTCTGCTACAATAGACTCGGGGTCTTTGTCAAGCCAGTCTTTGCAGGACACGAATGAAGCACCGCCTGCCAGCAGGAGCAGCAAACTGCACAAAAGGGATTGAATGTTATTATAGTATTTCATATCTTTATACACGATTAAAGGTAAAGCTTAAATCCTAAGTTATAACGTCTGACAGTCGGGTAAGCACCACCAGAGCCACTCCATCCGTAGTTACTCTCACGGTCGTCAGGCATCTTTGTAATCAGGAAGAGGTTGTTACCGTTCAGGTAGACTTTCAGGCTTGAGAAGCCTATTCTCTTAATCCAGCCCTTTGTCCATGTGTATGCGACCTCTACGTTCTTCAGACGGAAGTATGAACCGTCAAAAAGGAATTGTGTACCGTTGTTGGCAGGGGCTGCCTGAGTATTGAAACGTGGCACAACAACTTCACCTGTTCCAGTTGCAGGATTCCACCAAGCACCGGTATCATACACGGTAAGAAGTTGATCGGGGAAAGAAGTGAGTGTTACGTCACGGGTAACGCCTGTAACGCCATAGAGTTGTGCAAAGCATGAGAATCCTTTCCACTCCCAACCAATTGTGGCATTATAGGTATGCTCGGGATTGCCAGTGTAACCGTATGGAGCCTGATCGTTGGTTACATCAATAACGCCATCACCGTTGAAGTCAACAATGTAGTGGTCGCCGATGAGCACCTGAGAGTCATTGCTCTGACTTGCCGGTGCACTATAGAGTTCATCGTAGGTTTTAATATAACCGTTATCAATGTATGAGCGATATTGTCCCTGAGCATAGCCCTGAGCCTTGCGGTAAGCGGGGATTAATGCAGGATCGTCCTTCAACTTGATCTCGTTGCGAGCGAATGTATAGTTGGTATTGGCCCAGAAACGCATACCATTATTCAGCACCTTGTTGAAGCGAATTTCAAGTTCGAAACCGGTATTCTTAATCTCACCCTTGTTGATGTCCGGGGTCTTGGCTGCACCATAGTAGTCTGGTACAGAACGGTCGGTACCAAAAATAAAGATGTCTTTACGGTAGTCCTGGAACCAGTCGAAACTACCGGCAAACATACCTCCAAGGAATGCGTAGTCGATACCGATATCCTTCTTCAATACCGTTGCCCAACGAAGGTCAGGGCTGGCAATTTGTGCTTCCTTATAGCCAACGAACGGGCTGTTAGAACCATCAAGAGTAATTGGGAAACCATTACCATTGTTAGTAACCTGCCAGGTTGTCATGTAAGCAAAATCGCCACCTGCGCTGTCGTCACCAATCTCACCGATTGAACCGCGGATTTTGAACATATCGACAATATGTTTTTCCTTCAGTTTCTCCATGAATTTCTCTTCTGAAAGCATCCAACCGGCAGCACCAGAACAGAAGAATGCAAAACGGTTGTCCGGAGAGAATCTCTGAGAACCGTTATAGGCTCCGTTGAACTCAGCGAAATACTTGCCTTTTAAGTCGTAAGTGGTACGGAACACCCAGTCCTCACGGCGGCTTTCCAATGCAGAGCCATACTGAGTGGTACGGCGCTTCCAGTTACCCATGACAGACACGTTATGGACACCGAGTTGACGGCCCCAATAAAGTTGAAGCGACATTTCCGTTGCACGGCCCGTAGCACGGCCCGTAGAACTGACACTACCTCCCTTAGTTGACCAGTCACGCTTTTCATAGAAATCGAAACCAGTTTTCGTGTCTATTTCATTTTCAAACACCAACTGACCCTCTTCTGGGGTTATGTATGCTGTATAATTTGTGTGACTACCTCCAGCAACATCAATACCACGGTCACCCTCGGTGAAGTTGTTGTCCCAAGAGATGGTACCGCGTGCCACCAGACCCTTGGTAATGAAATCCAGGTTCTGTTCCAAAGAGAAGTCGGTGAATACGCGTGTGATGGTGTTCAGTGTATAACCTGCCGTTGATACGTTCATCGGAGAGTTAGCCATGTTGGAAGCAGCCAACCTGGAGTAACCCCAAGCACCATTGGCAAAGCGAACAGGGTACACATTGGGCGGCATACGATAGGCACCGGCCCAGTTCTGCTGCTGGAAGAATTCACCACTATTACCATAATAATAGCGTGGGGTCTTCTGCTGGGCATTCGATCCGGCCAAATTAACCCTGAACTGTGTGGTCTTTGTAATCTGGAAGTCCAGGTTTGAACGGACATTCAGACGGTTGTATGTGTAACCGCCTTCAAAACCCAGGTTATTGTCCCAAATCCGGGTCATATCACCTTCGTTCTGGTAGTCGAAGGCCACGAAATACTTCACAAACTTGGTACCACCGGAGAAATTAATGTTGGTGTTATATGACAAGGCAGTGCTCTTGAACATTTCGTCCTGCCAGTCGACATTCGGATAGCGTTCAGCCTGGCTATAGTCACCGAGGTAATTGCCTGCAGCGTCATAATGGGGCTTTACCGTATAATCCTGATTGCGGAAATTGTTGATGAAGGTCTGCGGACGATAGTAGGCCCAGGCAGCGTCACCTCCCAATGCAAGTTCGTGCTCGATGGCCTGATTGCGCCACATATATCCTTCGTATGCGTCGTACTTGCGCGGAAGTTTTGACACGGCCTTCAGGGTGGCATTGAAACCTACGTCGATTCTGGCCTTGCCTTCCACACCACGCTTAGTAGTAATAAGGATAACGCCGTTAGCACCCTCCACACCGTAGACGGCTGTTGCAGATGCGTCCTTCAGCACAGATACTGTTGCCACAGAAGAAATATCGACGGACTTGATCTCACGCTTGACACCATCGACGAGGATCAGCGGCTGAGCATCCTGGTTCCATGCAGCGGCACCACGGATGTAGATTCGCGGGTCCTCCTCACCGGGCTGACCGGAAGAGGCAATGGTTGCGATACCTGGCAGGTTACCTGTAAGGGCGGCACTGACGCTACCGATACCAGCCGAGCGCTCGAGGACCTCACCCGTGGTCTGGGTGATAGCACCCACCACAGAGGCCTTCTTCTGCTGGCCGTAACCTACTACAACTACTTCTTCCAGGTTGGTGTTGTCGGCTAGCGAAACCTTGAAGTTGCGCTGTTTGCCCACCTTGACTTCCTTAGTATTCATACCAACATAGGAAATCACCAACACTGACGATTCTGAGGGTACCTTCAGTTCGAAGTAACCATCGAGGTTAGTTACCGTACCCAGGGACGGTTGTCCTTTCACTACCACCGAGGCACCGATCAACGGTTCGGTAGTATTGTCGGTAACTGTTCCCTTGACAACGACACCATCTTGTCCATACATCATTGCACTGAATGCAAACAGCATGAACAACGCGGCGATTGTCTGTCTGATTGATTGTTTTGGATTCTTCATTTTGTCCAATTTTGGTTCATCATTGTACGTTATTTAATATTATTTGCGGTTTTTTGTGTGCAAAGATACTCTTTATTATATAATGCGCTGTATTCATATGTCTCGCAGACTTTATTATTTGTAACATTAGTTATGGGTTTTTATGTTTTTGTTATGTTTTTGAAACGATTGCAAAACAAAATCCCCGATTTCATGCGGGCAATCGTTATTTTTTTTTATCATGTTATAACAGTTATCAAATAAAATTAATACCTTTGCACACGTTATGAGAAAACTGCGTACGATAGAGATGCAAAGGCTCTCGGTGGAGGAGTATAAGGAAGCCGAGAAAATGCCGCTGGTGGTGGTGATGGATGACGTGCGATCGATGCACAACGTGGGGTCGGTGTTCCGCACAGCAGATGCCTTCCGTCTGGAGGCTGTCTACCTGTGTGGCATCACGGGCTGTCCACCGCACAACGAGATACACAAGACGGCTCTGGGTGCTGAGGACAGTGTTGACTGGCGTTACTTCAAGACGGCTCTGGAGGCTGTTGAGGAACTGAAAAGCAGGGGCGTGGAGGTGCTGAGCATCGAACAGGCTGAGGGCTCAACGAAACTTCCCTCGTTCCAGCCGGAACAAGGGAAGCGTTATGCCATTGTATTAGGCAATGAGGTGAAAGGGGTTCATCAGGAGGTGATCGATGCCTCAGACGGTTGTCTGGAGATTCCCCAGTATGGCACGAAACACTCGATGAATGTCTCTGTCACGGCGGGAATCGTGATTTATCACTTCGTGTTGAATTTAGAATTAAGAATTTAGAATTTAGAAGTATGCTCGCTGCGCAGCACGTAAGACGTAAAAATTTAGAATTACTTCTTACTTCTTAATTCCTACTCGCCGCAGGCGATACTTCTTAATTCTTAATTCTAAATTCTTAATTTTCTTCAGAAAAATCTCCCTTTCCAACGCCGCAGATGGGGCATACCCAGTCTTCGGGGATATCTTCAAATGCGGTACCGGGGGCAATGCCTCCATCGGGGTCACCTACTGCGGGGTCATAGACATAGCCGCATACATCACATACATACTTCTTCATAATACAGTCTGTTTTAGGGGTTAATAATATCTACTATCTTCTCAACAATAGTCTCTGGTTGGATGCCTGTCATGCAGTGGTAGTCACTGTAGCGGCAGGGCTTGTTGCCGAAAATGCTGCAGGGGCGACAGGGCAGGTCGAGTTGTACGGCATTCTCCTCGTTCTGACGCCAGCCCATAAATCCGGCCATGGGATGTGTGGCTCCCCACACGGATACCACCTTGGTGCCTGTGAGCGATGCCATGTGCATATTTGCCGAATCCATCGATAACATGACGTCAAGATGAGCCATCAGAATGAGTTCCTGGCGCATCGTTTCCAGGTGCCAACTGACATTGGTGCACTGTGGCATCTCCTTAGTCCATTTGGGGAAGAATTCCTCTTCCTGCTTGCCTCGTCCGAAGAGGAACAGGCGGCTCTTGGGGTAGCGTTCCGTCAGTTGGCGGATGACCTGCTCTGTCAGTTCGGGCGGATAGACCTTGCCAAGATGGGCGGCGAAGGGAGCGATGCCTATCCAGGGCTCACCCTCGTGTTTTTCGCCGATTGCATCGGGCAAAGTGTTCAGATAGCCGCCCTCTTCCTGGAAGATGGAACGGAAGTCGCTGTGGTCGATGGGGAACCCCAGTTTGGCAAAAACCTCGGCGTAGTTGTCGAATGAGGTGGGCATGGGCTGTCTCCGCTTGTTGTTCTGCTTCACCAGTTGACGGCGCATCTTACGATGCTTGTCGATGTGCTTCACCTTGAAATGTCCCAGGTTGAAGCGCATGCGCAGATATTCGGAGCGGAGCACAGAGTGGAGGTCGGCCACATGGGTGAACTGTTTGGCGGTGAGCCGGCGGTAGAGGGCGTTCAGTCCGTGGATGCCCTTGTATTCGCCTTTCAGGTCGGCCTCCATGAAGTTCACATTGGGGGCTAGGTTCTCGAAGAAGGTGCGGGCAAAGGGTCGGCTTAGCACGGTGATACGCACATCGGGGTAGCGCTTGGCCACAGCCCACACGATGGGCACCGTCATTGCCACGTCGCCCAAAGCCGAAAACCGTATCACTAATATATGCTGATGCTTCACTTTTCTCCTGCTCTCGTTTCTTCGCAGTCTCTACCTTTTTTGATAGAGTACGGGGTTCGTACTGGCATCGTTGTACATCTTCATCTGGCGGTACACCTTCATGTACTTACGACCCTGCTCGATGTCCTCCAGCAGTTGGTCGATGGCAGTAGAAAGGTCTACCTGTTGCTCCAGCAGCACGTCGAGTTTTTCCTTGCAGCGCTGGCGGTGCTCCTCAGTAGCATCCTTGCGCTCGACCTGCTCCTGCATGTGCCAGATCTTAAGTGCCAGTATCGACAGGCGGTCGACGGCCCAAGCGGGGCTCTCAGTGTTCAGCCGGGCGTCAGGCAGGGGAGTCACGTTGCTGTAGAGTTGGCGGAAGTAGGAGTCGATCTCCTCCACCAGGTCTGTGCGGTCCTGATTAGAGTGGTCGATGCGGCGTTTCAAGGCCAAAGCCTCTGCCAGGTCGATGTGCGGGTCGCGAATCAGATCCTCCAGATGCCACTGAACGGTGTCTATCCAGCATTTGGTGTAGAGTTGGAACTCGATGGAGTCGCGCTCATAAGGATTTCTGATGGGCGTGTCCACATTGTCTGTCAGGTGATAGTCGCGGATAGCCTGATTGAAAATCTTGTTTGCTTGTTCTGTAAAAGTCATTCTTTCCTTTTCTTCTTGTTTCAACTTGCAAATCTACACAATCTTTCTGATATTACCAATCTTTTTTTGATTTATTTTCCAAAATCTTTAGTTTTTTAGAAAAAGGAATACACTTTAACTCGACTATCACAAGTCCATTTTGTTGCACAGGCGCGGCTCACAAAAGATAGAAAATGGGACTGCGTAGATCGCAAAAATATTTCTTCACTCAGAAAATTGAAAAACACTATACATTCCTACATTTTCTTTGTATCTTATTGAGGAACAATCGTTTAGACGATGTATAGAGCCTACATAAATTGATGCGTCTATACATTATCATGCTAAAAAACGGGTGTTTTTGGGTATTATTAGCGGCTAACTTGCTGATAAACAAGTTGTTTCTTATTTGTTTCTCCCATTGAAACAGTTTGTTTCTACGGGAGAAACACTTTGTTTCTACGGCAGAAACAAACTGTTTCCATTGTTGGAACAATGGTGAAACAATATTTCTTTCCAGACTAAGATGACGTCGCTAAAGGATAAGGGAGGTTATCTCCTCCAGAAGCGGGAGGTGATATCCTCGAAGTCGTTAGTGTCGGTCTTGCGATAGAGACGCTGGTTGGTGGTAGGCTCCTTCAACGGCCCGAGGTGGCGGATGAAGGGACCTACCTTCAGATAGTCAAAATCAGTCTTGCAGACGGTGGCAGGTATGCGGATACGGCCAGTGTACCACGCCACCTTGAACTCTGGGTACTCTTCGTGGATATACTGTGCCAACAGGTTCACACCCTTAGGGTCGGCATCACCGCCCATGAAGGAGAGGCAGGTGATGTCCTGCCCGTACTTCGACACGAATGCGTCGATGGCATTCGTGTCGAGCGGAAGTCCTATGTCCTCCCAAAGGTACTGGCTGTGGCAGCCTGGGCAGTGACAAGGACAGTTGCTGATGTTGATGGCTAGTGTCACCTCATCAGGTATCTCCTGAAAAACAATATCTGTGTTGACGTACTTCAACATTATTCTATTCTAAATGAGAAATGAGGAATGAGAAATGAGAAATGAAAATGGATAAATGATAAATGTCGTGCGCAGTCATTTCTAATTGCTCATTCAGGGCGTAGCCCGTTATTTCTCATTTTTCCTTTCTCATTTCTCATTTGAGATATTACGCGTGTGCGTAATATCTCCTTGCTGCTTCTTCCTGGCGCGGCTGCGAGAAGTTGCTGACACGCTTCAGATAGCCGATGATACGGGTCATGTAGTCGATGTTCTTGGAGTGGCACACCGGACATTCGTGCAGGTAGCGCTTGTCGATGTGTCCGCACTCGTTGCACACCGTGTTGGGGATGTTGAACGTGAAGTAGTTGCAACCCTCCTTGGCAGCCACCTTCAGCAACTTCAGGTACTGATCCTTCGACAGGTGCTCCTCCAAGTTCATGTGAAGGGCAGAGCCGCCGGTGAGGTGCTCGATATAGGGGGCACCATGCAACTTGAACTTGTCGAGAATGGTGAGCGACTCGTCTTCCACCACATAGAAATAGGAGTTGTAGCAGTCGCGGGGCACGAAGTAGCCGTCCTCGCGGTCCCACTTGGCATGCTTCACACCCACGTTCTCGGCAGGAATCATCTCGCAGTTGAACATCAGTTCCTTGGTACGATACTGCTTGTTGTACTTCTCGATGAGGCCCAGGATGCCCTGCACGAAGGCTTTGTACTCGTCGTTTGGCGTGATCTTCAGGCCCATGAACTCGGCAGCCTCCACCAAGCCGTTGATGCCGATGGTCAGATACTGACGGCTGATGTTGATATAGCCGGCATCGAACAGTGGTAGCATGCCGTGCTCCTGCAGTTCCTTCAGGTTCTCGTTATAGGCCGTCTGCACCTTATGGCAGAGGTCGATGATCTCGCCCAGGTATTCCAGGTAGTCTATCTTGTGGTTCACGGCATACTGGATGCAGCGGTTCAGGTTGATGGTGAGCACACTCTTCGAACCAGTGCTCACGCCGCCGGCACCCAGGGTATAGGAGAAGCCATTGTCGGTGATCTCGTTGCGCAGACGGCAGCATGAGGAGAGTGAGTCGGCATTGTCGCTCATATAGGTGAAGAACGAGTGGCCCTCGCTGTACATTTCTGCGGTGAATTCGCCCCATTCCTTATCCTTGCAGTCGCCGTTCTCGTCCACCAACAGGGCCATGGTCTCTACGGGGAAGGTCAGCAGGGTCTTCGTGCGCTCTTTGTTGAACCACTTCATGAAGCGCTTCTGCAGCCATGAGAGGCCGTCCCAGTCGGGCTTCGAACCATCAGGGAAATAGAACTCGCCGAAGATGCTCTCGAAGTAATAGCGGTCGTAGTAGGCCACGTTCCAGAACACGGCCTGGTAGTTACGGGCACCAGTAGGCTGGTTCAACGTGTAGACAATCTGCTCGAAATAATCGGTGATGACTTTGTCGATGGTGCGCTTCTTCAGTGAGAGGTCGGCCTGCTGCTCGGGATGCTGCCAGTAGTCCAGTCCGTACTCCTTGCCGATGAAATAGTTCATATACATCAGGAACTCTGGTGTGGCACAGGCACCGCTAAGCATCGATGACACCATGAACACCATGTTGACGAAGCCTCCGGCAAATGACTTCAGGTTGGTAGGTGCCGTGGAGTTGCCGCCGATGGCTGTCGTACCGCCGATGAGCCAGGGGTACATGGTGATGGAGGCACAGTAGTTGGCCAGCGAGGTCTCGTCGTTCTTATAAATGAAGTGGTGTACCAGTTTGTCGATATACTCATCGGCCAGTTGTTTGCCGTACATCTTCTTGATGCGGTCGGTCAGCAAGCGGCGGTTCAGGCGGATGAAGTTTGACTTGGGCAACTCGCCAATGAGCGTGGCAATGTTTTTGTGCTCCACATTGGCGTTGGCGTCATATTTCGAACCAGTGGCTGCATTCACCGACTCCATGTATTCGGAAAGGAACAACATCTTCTCCAAGGTCTCGCGGTCCTCGGTATGCTCCTGGCGATAGAGGATGAATGACTTGGCCACCTTGTAGAAGCCCTCACGCATCAAAGCCTCTTCCACCTGGTTCTGAATATCCTCCACCTTGATATCATCCTTGATTTCTAAGTGGCTGATAATCTTGGATATAGTCCCAAGATCGGCAGGCTCGTCCACACTTTCGAACGCCTTTGTGATGGCGTTCATAATCTTGTCTAGTGAGAAGCGGTCTTTGGAGCCATCCCGCTTCGTGATGGTAAAGTTCTTAATTTCCATAATTGGTCTTTAGTATGTCTTTTATTAACTTGTTTGCTATCAGAAGTTTTCACTTTCGGACAACTTTTGCTATCCTCTTTCTAAAAAAGTTTTCCATTTCGGAAAACCGAAATCGGGTGCAAAGTTAAAAAAAATCTCCGAAATAGCCATAAAGAAATGCGGATTTTTTTCTATGATTATCAAAAAGAATAAAAATACGAAAAAGATTGGGGGAAAAGAAAAAAACTTCGTAACTTTGCAAACTCTAAGACAATGACAGATGGCAAAGAAAGACGGGGAACTGACCCCGATGATGAAGCAGTTTTTCGACCTGAAGGCAAAGCATCCCGATGCGGTGCTGCTGTTCCGTTGCGGTGACTTCTACGAGACCTATTGTGACGATGCGGTGGTTGCTGCACGTATCTTGGGTATCACGCTGACCAAACGCAACAACGGAGCAGGGGTGAAAGGCGATGAAATGGCTGGTTTTCCCTACCATGCCCTCGACACCTACCTGCCCAAACTCATCAGGGCCGGCAAGCGTGTGGCCATCTGTGACCAACTGGAAGATCCCAAACTGACGAAGAAACTGGTGAAGCGCGGCATCACGGAACTGGTGACGCCGGGTGTGGCCATTGGCGACAACGTGCTCAACTACAAGGAGAACAACTTCCTGGCAGCGGTACACTTCGGCCGGTCAGCCTGTGGCGTGGCCTTCCTCGACATCTCCACGGGTGAGTTTCTCACAGGCGAGGGCACCTACGACTATGTGGAGAAACTGCTGGGCAACTTCCAGCCCAAGGAGATTCTCTTCGAACGAGGCAAGAAAAGGGATTTCGAACGCTACTTCGGCAGCCGTTACTTCACCTTCGAGATGGATGACTGGGTGTTCACGGAGCAACAGGCCCAGCAGCGACTGCACAAGCACTTCCATGTGAAGACTCTCAAGGGTTTTGGCGTGGACCATCTGCATTGTGGCGTGACGGCCGCAGGGGCCATCCTGGAGTATCTGGAGCAGACACAGCACACGCAGATAGGACATATTTCAACAATTCAGCGCATCGAGGAAGAGAAATACGTGCGTCTGGACAAGTTCACCATCCGTTCACTGGAAGTCCTGCAGCCGATGCAGGACGATGGGCGTAGCCTGCTCGATGTCATCGACCGCACGGTGTCGCCAATGGGTAGTCGTCTGATGCGCCGCTGGCTGGTGTTTCCCCTGAAAGACCAAAAGCCCATTAACGACCGTCTGGACGTGGTGGAGTATTTCTTCCGTGAACCGATGTTCCGTCAGTTGGTCGACGAGCAGTTGCAGCGGGTAGGCGATCTGGAGCGTATCATATCGAAAGTGGCCGTAGGCCGCGTGACACCTCGTGAAGTGGTTCAACTGAAGATAGCCCTGCAGGCCCTTCAGCCTATCAAGGAGGCCTGCATGGAGACAGATAATCCCGTCATTCAGCAGATCGGTCAGCGCCTGACGCTCTGCGAGGAGATACGTGACCGCATAGAGCGTGAGGTGGTGCCAGAGCCGCCACAGCAGGTGCAGAAGGGTGGGGTGATGCGTAGCGGCATGTCGGCAGAACTCGACGAACTGCGCCGCATTGCCTATAGTGGCAAGGACTATCTGCTGCAGATACAGAACCGCGAGGCTGAGCAGACTGGCATCCAGTCGCTGAAAATAGGCTACAACAACGTGTTCGGCTATTATCTGGAGGTTCGCAACACCTATAAGGACCGTGTGCCGCAGGAATGGGTACGCAAGCAGACGCTGGCTCAGGCCGAGCGTTACATCACTCAGGAACTGAAGGAATACGAAGAGAAGATACTGGGTGCCGAGGACAAGATCCTGTCACTGGAGGCACAACTCTTCAATGCACTAGTGCTGGCTATCCAGCAGTTTACCGCCCAGATACAGACCAATGCCGTCCTGCTGGCACATATCGACTGTCTGCTGTCGTTTGCCAAGACGGCCGAGGAACACCGTTATATCCGTCCCGTGGTGGAAGACAGCGATGTCATCGATATCCGCCAGGGTCGCCATCCTGTCATCGAGACCGAGTTGCCTGTCGATGAGCAGTATGTGCCCAACGATGTGCGGTTGGATCAGGAGCGACAGCAGATCATCGTGATAACCGGTCCCAACATGGCCGGTAAGTCGGCCTTGCTACGCCAGACGGCACTTATTGTGCTGTTGGCACAGGTAGGCTGTTTCGTACCTGCCGAGGCTGCTCGCATCGGTATGGTGGATAAGATTTTTACTCGTGTGGGGGCATCAGACAATATTTCATTGGGCGAGTCGACCTTTATGGTGGAGATGACAGAGGCCTCTAATATATTAAATAATGTGACGCCACGTTCGCTCGTTCTCTTCGATGAACTGGGCCGTGGTACTTCCACCTACGATGGTATCTCGATAGCATGGGCCATCTTGGAATACCTGCACGAGACGCCCAAGGCTCGGGCCCGCACGCTCTTCGCCACCCACTATCATGAGTTGAACGAGATGGAGAAGAACTTTTCACGGATCAAGAACTATAATGTCTCGGTGAAGGAGGTTGATGGCAAGGTCATCTTCCTGCGCAAACTGGAGCGGGGTGGCTCTGAGCACTCCTTCGGTATCCATGTGGCAGAGATTGCCGGTATGCCCCGAAGCATCGTGAAGCGTGCCAATGTCATCCTGAAACAACTGGAGAAGACATCTCCCGGCCCCTCAGAAGGAGGGGAGATGCGCGTTGGGAAGCCGACGATGGAAATAGCCAATAGTCGCGAGGGCATGCAGTTGTCGTTCTTCCAACTTGATGATCCCGTGCTTTGTCAGATTCGTGATGAGATATTGGGACTTGATGTCAACAACTTGACGCCAGTAGAGGCTCTCAACAAGTTGAATGACATCAAGAAAATTGTATCGGGGAAATAGAGTTGTAAATGAGAAATGATAAATGAAGAAATGAGGAATGAGAAATGTAAATGATTAAATGACGAAATGATCTCCGCACCAACAGTCATTTATGCATTTTTCATTTTAATTTCTCATTCCTCATTTCTTCATTTATCATTTTGAAAATGTAGTCCTTTCACCACATACCATACACCGATGGCGATGAAGGGCAGCGACAGCAGTTGGCCCATATCGAACAGCATGCCCTGCTCGAACGATTCCTGTACCTCCTTGAAGTATTCCACGAAGAAGCGGAAGGTGAAGATGTAGGCCAGGCAGAGTCCGAAATAGAAACCGGTGCCGACCTTCTGTGGCCATTTCTTGTAAAGCACCACCATCAGCAGGAAGAGCAGGGCGTAGGCGATGGCCTCGTAGAGTTGTCCCGGATGACGGAGCACCACGTTCTGTGGACCGTCATGCTGAACGAAATAGAAAGCCCAAGGCAGACTCTCATCGGTGATTTTTCCGACAATCTCCGAGTTCATCAGGTTACCCAGTCGGATGCAGCAGGCCGTGATGCCTGTGGCGATACCGATGTTGTCGAGCACTTGCCACATGGGCACCTTCATGTGCTTGACATAGAGCAACAGGGCCAGGATGATGCCTAATGTGCCGCCATGAGAGGCCAGGCCCTGATAGCCGGTAATCTCCCACGAGCCGTCGGCCTTGATGTCGATAGGCAGCAGCATCTCGATGAATCCCTGCCATGAGGTTAGGAAATGTCCTGGTTCATAGAAGATGCAATGTCCCAGGCGTGCGCCTGCCAGAATGCCTATGAAGCAATAGAGGAACAGGGGGTCGAACTTCTCGTCGGCAATCTTCTGGTGTTTATACAGCCATTTCACCATGATGTAGGCCAATGCCAGTCCGATGAGCCAGCATAGCGAATACCAGCGGATGCTGAATGGCCCCAATGAGAAGACTTCTATCGATGGGTTCCAAGTGATGTATAAGAGTAAATCTGTCATATGAGTTTCATTTTGGGCGCAAAATTACGAAAAAGCGAGCGAACCGCCATTTGGCAATAGCAGAAACAGCAGCAGACGTAGTCTATACATTGAAGCGGAAGTGCATGATATCACCGTCTTGAACGACGTAGTCCTTACCCTCAACAGCCAGTTTACCAGCTTCGCGGACAGCGGCCTCAGAGCCATATTGGATATAGTCGTCGTACTTGATGACCTCGGCACGGATAAAACCCTTTTCAAAGTCAGTATGGATGACACCGGCACACTGAGGTGCCTTCCAACCTTTCTTATAGGTCCAGGCCTTCACCTCCATTTCACCAGCGGTGATGAATGTCTCGAGATTCAGCAGGGCGTAGGCCTTCTTGATGAGGCGGTCAACGCCGCTCTCGCTGAGGCCCAGTTCCTCCAAGAACATCTGCTTATCCTCGTAACTTTCGAGTTCAGCGATATCCTCTTCCGTCTTGGCAGCGATGATCATGGCCTCGGCACCTTCCTCCTTGGCAATCTCTTCGATTTTCTTGGTGAAGGCATTGCCGTCTTTTGCCTCTGCCTCACCCACATTGCAGACGTAGAGCACGGGCTTGGCCGTCAGCAGGAAGAGGTTGCGGGCAGCATCCTGCTCCTCCTTGGTCTCAAACTCCACGATACGGGCGTTCTTACCCTGTTCCAGCACCTCCTTATAGGCTTTCAGCACGGTGGCTTCCACCTTGGCATCCTTATTGCCGGCGGCAGCAGCCTTCTCAGTCTTGGCCAGACGGCTCTCGATGGTCTCCAGATCCTTCAGTTGCAGTTCGGTATCGATGATTTCCTTGTCTCGGATGGGGTCGATGGTGCCGTCCACATGTGTGATGTTCTCATCCTCAAAACAACGCAGTACATGAATGATGGCATCCGTCTCACGGATGTTCCCCAAGAACTTATTGCCTAATCCCTCACCCTTCGAGGCACCCTTCACCAAACCGGCGATATCAACGATCTCACAGGTGGCAGGTACGATGCGTCCGGGGTGAACAATCTCTGCCAAACGGTTCAGTCGTTCGTCAGGTACGGTGATGACACCTACGTTTGGCTCAATCGTACAGAAGGGGAAATTGGCTGCCTGTGCCTTTGCACTTGACAGACAGTTGAACAATGTCGACTTACCCACGTTGGGCAGTCCCACAATACCACATTTTAAAGCCATATCTTACTTTTAATTTTTTTACTTTTAACTATCAACTTTCATACGCTGCCGCCTCGGCGGCTGCTATGATGTCTTCTCGCGACATTTCTTCGGTGTTGTGCGTGATATCAGAGAGGTCGAACTCATCGAATGAGGAGTCCGGCATGTCAGGGGTCTCTGGCATGTCGGGATTATCCGGAGTTTCCGTTTTATCGTTCTTGATGATAAATTCCTTCTCTGCCTCCAGATCAGGGGCTACAGCGGTGGGTTCTTCCTCCATCTTCGTACGACTGGACTTGGCTGCAAAAATGGCATCGATAAACTGTGGCTCACGACGGAGGCGCTGCAGTGTCTCCTTGGAACACTCCTGCTGCGCTTCCTTCTTGGAATAGCCTTGCCCCTTACCACCTTCTACACCTTCTATGATGGCTTGAAAGCCAAAGATGGGTGAACCTTTCTCGTCGACACCCTGCTTCAAGCAGCGGAACTCCATTCTCACACGGTTCTTCTGGGTCCACTCCAGCAGTTTTGACTTGAAGTTTACCTCTTTGTAAGCCACCTTGTCGATGTTGACCATCTGAGCCAGGATGCGCTTCCTCATAAACAGCATCACAGCATCGTAGCCTTGATCGAGATAGATGGCACCAACCAACGCCTCAAAGGCATTGCCGGCCATGTAACTGTTGTGAGACCGCTGGGAGGCGTTGCTCTGAATGAGTTCTGTCAATCCCATCTCACTGGCCAACTTGCCCAGTGTCTCACGGCTCACCAGTTTTGAGCGGGTGTTGGTCAGGAAGCCCTCGCGCTTTCCTGCGAAGTGCTCATATACGATATGTCCCACCACGGCATCCAAAATGGCATCGCCCAGAAATTCCAGTCGCTCATTGTTCAGCGGTTTGCCTTTCTCATTGCGCTGGCCGGAACTCTTATGGGTCAGGGCTATTTTATAATAGGAGATGTTGTGGGGGTAGAAACCTATGATGTCGTAGAGAGAAGAAAAAAGCTCCTTCTCCTGGCGGAAAGGGAGCCTTATTCTTTCGATGATATCTCTAATCCTCATATTTCTTAAATACCACACAGGCATTGTGACCGCCGAATCCGAAGGTGTTGCTCAGGGCAGCACGAACGGTGCGCTTCTGTGCCTTGTTAAAGGTGAAGTTGAGGTTATAGTCAATCTCGGGATCTTCGTCGCCTTCCTCATGGTTGATGGTTGGCGGAACAATGTCGTTCTGCACGGCCAGTACGGTAGCCATTGCCTCAATGGCACCGGCGGCACCCAGCAAGTGACCAGTCATCGACTTGGTCGATGAGATGTTCAGTTTGAAGGCAGCATCGCCGAATACTTCCTTGATAGCCTTTGCCTCAGAAATATCGCCTACATGGGTTGATGTGCCGTGCACATTGATATAGTCAATGTCCTCAGGCTTCATGTTAGCATCTGCAAGGGCATCCTGCATCACCAGTTTGGCACCCAAACCTTCGGGGTGGGAAGCCGTAATGTGGTGTGCATCGGCACTCATGCCTGCACCAACCATCTCTGCATAAATCTTGGCACCACGGGCCTTGGCATGCTCCAACTCTTCCAGAATCAGACAGCCTGCACCTTCGGCTATGACGAAACCGTCGCGGCTGGCGCTGAACGGGCGACTAGCCTTCTCTGGCTCATCGTTACGAGTAGACAGGGCATGCATGGCATTGAAACCACCGACACCTGTACCGCAGATGGCAGCCTCGGCACCACCGGCTACAATCACGTTTGCCTTGCCTAGACGAATCAGGTTGAAGGCATCGGCTAGGGCGTTGCTTGATGAGGCACAGGCCGATGATGTGATGTAGTTGGGGCCATGGAAGCCGTACATGATGGAAATCTGTCCGGCCACGATGTCTGCAATCATCTTGGGGATGAAGAACGGGTTGAACTTCGGACCGTTCTCTCTGTTGAGTGCGAAGTAGGATACTTCTTCCTCAAAAGTCTTGATACCACCGATGCCAACACCATAGACTACGCCGATACGGTTCTTGTCGATCGTCTCGGAATCTATGGCACTGTCCTTAACAGCCTGCATGGCGGCAATCATGCCAAACTGCGTGTAGCGATCCATCTTACGGGCCTCTTTGCGGTCCAGATAGTCGTTCATGTTGAGGTTTTTCACCTCGCAGGCGAATGTAGTCTTAAAGCCAGTTGTATCGAAAAGTGTAATAGGGGCAGCACCGCTAACGCCTGCAAGCATGTTCTTCCACATCTCTTCGGGGGTGTTACCTACTGGCGAAACAGCACCAAGTCCTGTTACAACAACTCTTTTTAATTCCATATTACTTGGTAATAGTGAAAAGTGAAAAAAAGAAGAATTTGCTACCGCACTTCTTATTGGTGAAGTTTATGGCGGCAGCAAATTCTTCACTTCTCACTTATACTTTTTACTTTATTTTACGTTTTCCTCGATGTAAGCGATAGCGTCGGCCACAGTGCCAATCTTCTCTGCTTTGTCGTCGGGGATGGAAATGTTGAACTCCTTCTCAAATTCCATAATCAGTTCAACAGTATCCAGTGAATCTGCGCCCAGATCATTGGTGAAACTTGCTTCGGGCTTTACCTCTGCCTCGTCAACTCCGAGTTTGTCTACGATAATTGCCTTTACTTTGCTTTCAATTTCTGACATAATTTTTCTTTTTTAAAATGTTAATATGAATGTTCAATTTTTGTAAATCGGGTGCAAAGTAACACATTTTCTTTCACCTATGCAAATTTTTTGGCATAAAACTGACCCTTGTGTGCACACACGGGTATTAATTGTGCAACTTTTTGATTTAAATCTTGTCTTTTTTACACTTTTTCGTTCTTCTTTTGTAAGAATAACTGCTAAATGTCGTAGAACTTGTGAAAGTCGTGTCACCTTATATTATATATAGGGGTCACAGTTCTATGACACGAAGAGAGTAGGGTGGCAGGGTGGTAGGCTTATCGGTCACGATAACCTCGGCCTTGGCCTTCTGGTCTTCTATGCCGTTGCCGCAGAACTGCTCACACTTCACCCTGGCAGGAATCCTGATTCCCTTGACATCGATTTTCAATGTCGATGGAAGGGCATTTACCAGTTTCAGGTAGGTCTTGCCATTCTTGGAGTCTTTCACGACACTGGCTCCCACACGGTGACTTAACTCTGCGTTCTGAACTTTGAACTCAGAACTGATATAGCGGTCGCCGCAGTAGATGGAGAAGATACGCTGAACCTCATAGGCTGGTGTGGTACGGATGGTCGTGTTCGTGAAATAGATCATGTCAGGATTCCAGTTGGAATGTCCGTCCTTGCAGAGCATAGGGGCATAACTGCTCATCTCTACGACATCACCATTACGTTCGATATCGGTCAGGTAGAGCGCCTCTGCCAGGGCTGTTTCCACGTTGGGTCGTTTTGCTCTTGTGCTGGCGGCCCATTCACCGAGATAGACTTTGGCGGCCTGTCGGTCGTAGTTGTCGTAGTAGTCGCGATGGTGCATGAACCAGCCTGTCGACTCGTAGTAGTGCTCGTCAACCATATATTGCAGATCAGGATGCTTCTTGGTAAAGTCCCATCCTTCAATATAGTCGGATGACGGGGTGTGGAAGGGACCAACGGTGCCGCAGATCTTAATCTCGGGATGCCGCTCGCGGATGGCTTTGCAAATCATCTCGTAGCGCTCTTCGAACGTGGTGGAGATGATATCCTCGTTGCCTATGCCGATATATTTCAGGTTGAACGGCTCGGGATGACCGGCCAGTGCGCGTTTGCGGGCCCATTCGTTGGTTGCCGGGTCAGCGTTGGCCCAGTCAATCAGGTTGCACAGTTCGTCGATGTAGGCAGGCATGTCATCCATGGGAATGCCTCCTTGCTGTCCACCAATGCCGTCGCTGTTGTTTGCAGAGTTCTGGCAGGGCACGCCGGCAGCCAATACTGGAAGCGGCTCTGCCCCGATGTCCTCGCAGAACAGGAAGTATTCATAGAAGCCTAACCCGCGCGTCTGGTGGTAGTGCCAGATGTTGAAGTCGGGCTTTCGTGTGTGCAGCGGGCCGATGGTGTGTTGCCAATGGTAGATATTCTCTAATCCCTGCCCGTGACTCATGCAGCCTCCGGGGAAACGCACGAACTTGGGCTTCAGGGCAGCAATGGTCTCAGCCAGGTCTTTGCGAAGACCATTACGTCGATTCTTGAAGGTCTCACGCGGGAAGAGTGACACCATGTCGATGGCAACCTCTTTTTTGCCCTGTGGCAACAACAGCAGGCGTGCCTTGTCGTCAGATTGTGTGGCAGTGAGTGTCGTTTCGTATCGTTTCCATTGCTTGTCATTCGCTTTCACCTGACCTTGGGCAATCACAGAGCCATCGCCAGACAGCAACTGGACAGAGAAGGTCTTTTTACCACGGACGAAAATGGAGAAGTCGTACATCTTGCCCGCTTGTACAGCAATACCGTCCCAGCCCTCGTTCCAGAGCGAGTCGGTGGTTACCAATGCGTGGTGTGGATTCTGTGGTGAGAGGGGCAGACTGTTGCCGATTTTTATCTCTGCCGGAGAATGCCAGGCGGTAGTTGCCGTCCATTCACGCCGGTCTTTAGCGTTGTATTCGAAGTCGCGGTTCTGCACCAGTTCGGCATACAGTCCACCATCGGCAGCATAACTGATGTCCTCAAAGAAGATGCCGATGAGTTTGTCACAGATGGCTTTACTCTCCTTGGTATTGACGGTCAGCGTGGCCTCGATGGTCTCCGGCAGCGACAGGTTACTGACATCGTCGTGCATTCGTTCCTGAGATTTCCGATAGTTCTCTGCTGCCGCTTCGAAATGGTGCCGGACGTGTGCTATCTCTTCATTGGTGAGTTCAAAGGACTGGCCCGTGAAATCTTTTCCATCCATATTGATTGCCTCTTCTGCCTGTAGCACATTGATCAGTGCCGTAGGTACCTGACCCATAGGTTCGCCAGCCGTAAAATGGCGGAAGTCGGCCGATGCCATGACTTTGAAGCATTTACCATTAGACTGGTATATGATTTCATAGCCGTCGATGGTTGGATGTATCACAGGTGACAGGCAGTTGCGGCTGACTACATGTGGATAATCCTGTGGACGCCAGGTAATCAGGTCCTGACTGTAGGCGGCAGCAAACAGTGGTGAACGATCGTTCACTTGGAACACCAGCCGCCATGAACCGTCAGCGGCCCGGCAGACGGAGGGGTGGTACATCTTCTTCTCAACGCCCCATGTGCCATAGTCGGATGCGCACAATTGACCGATATCCTGCCAAGTGCTGTCTTTTTGCAACACAGCGATGTGTAATCCTGCCGATGGGTTTGGCGCATAGATGAATACTTGGTTTTGTGCCATGGAGACACTACTCCACAAGGCAACAGCCGCTAAAGATAAGAAATGTCTTAGTCGCATATTAGTGTGAGGTTGCTGGTTTTATTGCCTGCAAATTTACATAATAATTTCCTAACTATGCAATTATTTTTAAAAAAAGAGTGAAATCCTTCCGTTTTCCAAAAAAACATTGTAACTTTGCCGGACTGAAAGAAACTAAATCGCAAACTTAAGCAAATGAAAAGCGCAGAAGTGAAGCCTGCATCAGGCAAACTAGGTATATTAATCGTTGGTAACGGAGCCGTAGCAACCACCTTGATGACGGGTGTTCTCATGGCTCGTAAGGGACTGGCCAAACCTATCGGTTCGATGACCCAGTATGACAAGATCCGAGTGGGGAGGGGTGCTGACAAGCAATATCTCAAGTATGCCGACATTGTGCCCCTGGCAGCCCTCGACAGTATTGTCTTTGGCTGTTGGGATGTCTATCCGCAGAATGCCTATCAGGCTGCCGTCTATGCAGAAGTGCTGAAACGTGAGGACATTGAGCCGGTGCGCGACGAACTGGAGCAGATTGTGCCAATGAAGGCCGCCTTCGACAAAGACTTTGCCAAACGGTTGGATGGCTCGAATGTCAAACTGCAGAGTGGAGGCGAGACACCTTCCAGATGGCAGATGGCAGAGATGCTGCGTGAGGACATCCGCTCCTTCAAGCAGGAGAAGGGATGTGACCGCGTTGTGGTGCTTTGGGCTGCATCGACTGAAATCTATGTGCCTATTGATGAGCAGGTGCACTATACACTTCAGGCCCTTGAAGAGGCGATGAAGGCCGATGACCGTCAGCATGTGGCTCCTTCGATGTGCTATGCCTATGCCGCCCTGAAGGAGGGCTGTCCGTTTATCATGGGTGCTCCTAACACGACGGTTGATATTCCTGCCATGTGGGAGTTGGCTGAACAGACTCGCATGCCCATAGCCGGCAAGGACTTCAAGACAGGACAGACGCTTGTCAAGAGCGGTTTTGCCCCCATCATCAGTACTCGTTGCCTAGGACTGAGCGGTTGGTTCTCCACCAATATTTTAGGCAACCGCGACGGTCTGGTGCTCGATGTGCCTGAGAATTTCCGCACCAAGGAGGTGTCGAAACTGTCTACGCTGGAGACTATTCTCAAAGCCGACGAACAGCCAGAACTTTATAGCGAATACTACCATAAGGTACGTATCAACTACTATCCGCCCCGCAATGACAACAAGGAGTCGTGGGACAATATCGACATCTATGGCTGGATGAACTATCCTATGCAGGTTAAGATCAACTTCCTCTGCCGCGACAGTATCCTGGCTGCTCCCGTCTGCCTTGACCTCTGTTTGCTGATGGATCTGGCAGCCCGTGCCGGTCGCTTCGGCATCCAGCGCTTCCTCTCGTTCTTCCTCAAGAGTCCCATGCATGACTATACGCAGGGTGAGGAGGCCGTCAATCATCTCTACCAGCAGCACACGATGCTGAAGAATGCCATTCGTGAGATGGGCGGTTACGAGCCTGACGAGGAGATCGATTAAAGGCGGAAGTGCTTGCTTTTTAGGAAGCCTAAATATTTACTATATGAAGACAAAACTACTAACACTGGCCATGCTATGTTCTATGGTAGGACAAGCCCAGACCAGACAGGAAATTAATCTACAGGACGACTGGCAGTTTTCAAAAGACACCGGTTATACATGGGAGACGGTGAGCGTACCCCATGACTGGGCTATCAGCGGCCCCTTCGACAAGAAGTGGGACCTGCAGGTGGTGGCCATCGAACAGAATGGCGAGAAAGAGCCCACGGAAAAGAGTGGCCGCTCAGGATCGCTACCCTGGATAGGTGAGGGTCGCTATAAACGAAAGTTCTCGATTCCATCGAATTTTTATGGTCATGCCGAACTGGTGTTCGATGGTGCGATGTCAGAGCCTTGTGTGCATGTCAACGGCGAGAAGGCCGGCTATTGGGCCTATGGCTACAATGCCTTTCGTGTGGATATTACCCCCTATGTTCATACAGGTGAGAACGACCTCTATGTACATCTTGAGAATATGAACGAGAGTTCGCGCTGGTATCCGGGTGCGGGCATCTACCGTCCAGTCAAACTGGTGTTGACTGACAAAGCGCATATCGACGACTGGAGCATCGTGATGCGCACTGTGAGTATCAAGGATGGCAAGGCTGAGGTGGAGGTTGAGGCTACCATGGTGGATGCGGCGAATTCTGAACTGCAAGTTGACATGATACTGAGAGGTCCTGACGGGACTGTCTACACCGACTGGGATCCTAACGCGCGTAGGCGTGGGTATTGCCACATCAACGATGATGGTAAGGTATATGCCCATTTTACTGTTGACGATGCCAAGTTGTGGTCGCCTGAAACACCTAATCTCTATGAGTTGGATGTCATCTTATTGGTGCCTGCAGAGTGGGGCAATCCGCGTTCCATTGATCGTGTTATTGACCGTAAGCGCATCCGCACGGGCATCCGCACCGTCAAGGTGTCACGGGAAGGCGGCTTCCAACTGAACGGTAAGACGCGTAAACTGAAGGGCGTCTGCCTGCATCACGATTTGGGACCCTTGGGTGCTGCTGTCAACAAGGCCGCCCTTATCCGACAGATTAAGACGATGAAGGACATGGGTTGCGACGCTATCCGTACCTCTCATAATATGCCCTCACAGATGCAGATGGACATCTGCGACTCGCTGGGTATGATGGTGATGGCTGAGAGTTTTGATATGTGGCTTTATCCCAAGTGCAAGAACGGCTATTCCAGGGATTTCAATGAATGGGCCGACAAGGATATCACCAATCTGATACTTGCCAACCGCAACCACCCTTCTATCGTCATGTGGTCAATAGGCAACGAGATACCTGAACAGGGTAGTGACAAGGGTCGCCAAATCAGCATCCATCTGCAGGGTCTCTGTCATGCGCTTGACCCCACACGTCCTGTAACGCAGGGCCTCGACAGGGCTGAAGAGGCATTGAGGAGCGGTGTTGCTCAAGTGATGGACGTGCCAGGCTTCAACTACCGTGTCCATAAGTATGAAAAGAACCTCAAGCAACTGCCTCAGGGCTTCCTCCTCGGTAGCGAGACAGCCTCGACGGTCAGTTCCCGTGGTATCTATAAGTTCCCTGTCGAACCTGATGATAATGCGCGTTTCTCGTCTTGGGCGAAAGGCTATGACCCTAATGCCGTGAAGACGGCTGACGGCCAGTGCTCCAGTTATGATCTGGAATACTGTCCGTGGTCTAACCTGCCTGACGATGACTGGTGCTGGCAGGATGATAAGGATTGGGTGATCGGAGAGTTTGTGTGGACGGGCTACGACTATCTGGGCGAACCCTCACCTTATGATGAGTACTGGCCTTCGCGTAGCAGTTACTTCGGCATCTGCGACCTGGCTGGACTGCCCAAGGACCGCTACTACCTGTATCGCTCGCATTGGCGCAAAGACGATCATACTATCCACCTGCTGCCTCATTGGACGTGGCCCAAGCGCAAGGGGCTGGTGACGCCCGTCTATTGCTATACCGACTACAACGAGGCCGAACTTTTTGTTAACGGTAAAAGTCAGGGGCGCATCAAGAAGAATCCCAAGGAGCGTCTTGACCGCTATCGCTTGCGTTGGAACAACGTGAAATACGAGCCGGGCGAGGTGAAGGTCGTGGTCTATGATGAAAATGGAAATGCTGCTGGTGAGAAGATCATGAAGACTGCCGACAAGCCCGCAATGCTCAAGACTGAGGTGTGGACGCAAGAAACCTCAAATCTCAAACCTCAAACCTCAAACCTCAAAGCCGACGGCAACGATCTGGCCTATGTCACCGTGAGTTTGACAGACAAGGACGGCACGCTGATACCTGATGCCAATGATCAACTGGCCTTTGAGGTGAGCGGTCAGGGCACGTTCCGTGGTGTCTGCAATGGTGACCCCACCTCGCTGGAGGTGTTTACCGAGCCAACTATGAAACTCTTTTCCGGTCAGTTGGTAGTGGTAGTACAGGCAGGTAAGGAAAAGGGTCAGGTCACGCTAACCGTCAAGGACAAGCAGCGCAAACTGACCCAGAAGGTAGTCATCCCTGTTAACTAAAGTTTTTCACCGTAGCAGAGGTCGCCACAGTCGCCGAATCCGGGAACGATGTATTTGTGCTCGTTCATGCCAGGATCGATGGCAGCACACCAAAGGGTGGTGTCCTCTGCTACGTTCTTTTGTAGCATCTCTACACCCTCGGGCGTTCCTATCACGCTGGCAATGTGCACCTTTGCCGGCTTTCCCGTCTTGAGCAGGGCCTCGTAGGCAGCCACCATCGAGCCTCCTGTAGCCAGCATGGGATCGACGATGATGAGCGTTTTGCCTTTCACCGTTGGGGCGGCCATATACTCCGTATGGATGCCCACCTCGGTATGCTCGCGGTTGGTATACATGCGGAAAGCCGACACAAAGCCGTTCTCTGCATGGTCAAACACATGCAGGAAGCCCTCGTGGAAGGGCAGTCCGGCACGCAGCACGGTGGCCAGCAGCACCTCGTCCTTAACTTGTGGAATGTCCAGTGAGCCCAGCGGTGTAGTCACCGTTTTAGGCTTGTAGGTCAGGGTCTTGGAGATCTCATAGGCCATCACCTCACCGATGCGTCGGATGTTGTTACGGAACAGCAGCCTGTTCTTCTGATAGTTCTTGTCGCGAATCTCTGCCATAAACTGGTTCAGGCAGGAGTTCTGTTCGCTGAAATTGATTACTTTCATGTCTTAGGTTTTCTTGATTCTTGTTGGCAAAGTTAAGCAAAAAAAAGATAATAAAGAAGAAAAGTGGGTCTTTTTTAGAAAAAATGTGTACTTTTGCAACCACAAAATGAACAGACATAGACTAAAGCGGCAAATCGCTGCCCGTTTGTTGATCGCAGTCTTCCTGCCGGTGCTCGTGCTGTCGTCACTTCACAGACATGAGGTTCAGGAGGCTGCCCACTCCTATTGTGAGGCATGTGTTCAGCATGTTTCGCATGTGGAGCAGATGGCGGTGGCCGACTTCTCCATCCATGATTGCATCCTCTGTCAGTTCATTAGTGCTAACTATCTTGTCGGCCTTGCCGTCGCCATCCTGTCGTTGGCCAATGGCTCTATGGTCACCTTACCCGATGCCGTCCCCGGTCTTCCATTGGTGGTAGAGGGTGTCTGTCAGAGCCGTGCACCTCCCCGTTGTTTTTGAAGGTATCTCTTTTTTATTCAAAAACAACTTATCAATTTTTTCCAATGAACAGAAAGACTATATTTTTGTCATTGTTGTGTTGTGTCACGACAATGGCAGCACAGAATGCATCCGATTCGACCGATGTGTTCTATAAGCACCTCAGACTGAACGAACTGACGGTGACCGGCGTGACAGGACAGACTCGCTTGCGCGATATGCCGGCACCGGTCTCTGTGGTGACACCACGAGAACTGCGGGCAGCCACAGGAACAAATATCATTGATGCCATCAGCCATCAGCCCGGATTGGCCCAACTGACTACGGGCAACGGCATCTCGAAGCCCATCATTCGCGGCCTGGGCTACAATCGTGTGCTGGTGGTCAGCGACGGCGTGCGCCAGGAAGGCCAGCAATGGGGCGACGAGCATGGACTGGAGGTTGACGGCCAGGGGGTGAGCAGCGCGGAGATCCTGAAGGGACCGGCCTCGCTGATGTATGGCTCCGATGCGATGGCTGGTGTGCTCATCCTGCATAGTCCCTCGCTGCCGTCGGAAGGCGAAGTGGTGGGGAGTGTCAGCACGGAGTACCAGACCAACAGCGGCCTCTTCGACTATTCCGCCTACTTTGCAGGCCATCAGAACAGTTTTGTGTGGAGTGCCCGCTATAGTGAAAAGATGGCCCACGAATACAAGACGCCCATTGACGGCTATGTGCCTGGCACTCAGATGCATGAGCGGGCAGCCTCGGTGCTGCTTGGGCTGGATCGCCGTTGGGGCCACAGCCACCTGAAGTGGGACTGCTTCCATCTGACGCCGAGTATGGCGGAGGGCGAGCGAGACCCCTTGACTGGCGAACTCGTGCACGACTACGACCTGAAGACCTATCACAAACAACTGCCGTTCCAGCAGGTGAAGCATTACAAGGCCACCTGGGACAACTTGTTCCGCTTGGGCTCGTCAGAAACGCTGAAAGCCATCGTGGCCTATCAGCAGAACCGCCGTCAGGAGTTCGAGGATGATGCCAACGAGCCCGAACTCTATTTCCGCCTGCACACCTTGACCTATGATTTCCGCTACCAACTCTCGCTGCTCAACGCCCAGTTCTCAACGGGCCTCACGGGTATGTATCAGGAGTCGGAGAACCTGGCTGAGGAGTCGCTGATTCCCGACTATCGCCTTTTCGACATCGGCGGCTATGCCACCATTCAGAAGACATTGGACTGCTGGACGGTGAGTGGCGGCTTGCGACTGGATAACCGTCATGTCAACGGCTACGGCAACTTCAGCGGATTCACCGGAAGCGTGGGTGCTGTGTGGCGGGCTGTCGATACCGATGACCACAACCTGAATCTACGCTTGAATGTGGCCCGTGGCTTCCGTGCTCCCAACATGAGCGAACTGGGTAGCGACGGTGTGCATGAGGGCACGCTGCGCTATGAGCAGGGCAACCCCGACCTGAAGTCGGAATACAGTTGGCAGGCTGATTTGGGAGCCGACTATCAGGGCCGCTTGTTCTCGGCTCAGGTGAGCCTGTTCCTCAACCGCATCGAGAACTATATCTTCTCGCATGCTATTGACCAGGTTTTCGATCCCGACTACCGCACCTTCACCTACACCCAGGGCGACGCGCTGCTGAAAGGCTTCGAGGTCTCTACCGACTTCCACCCCATCCACCAACTGCACTTCGGCAACTCGTTCTCGCTGGTCGGTGCCCGCCAGTTGCACCAATCGGAGGAGATGCGCTATCTGCCCATGACCCCCGCTCCCCGCTGGACATCTGACCTGAAGTACGAGATCACCCACCACGGCCATGTGCTCAACAATGCCTATGTGTCGGTGGGGCTGGATTGTTTCTTGGCACAAGACCACTATTTCAAGGCCTACGACACAGAGACGCGTACGCCCTCCTACACCCTCTTCAACGCCAGTGCCGGCACGGATGTCTTCGTAAAAGGGCGCAAGTGGGCCGAGGTTTACCTGACGGCCCAGAACATCTTCAACCGTGCCTACCAGAGTCATCTGAGCCGGCTGAAATATGCCGATGTCAATGTGCTGACGGGCCATCAGGGCGTCTACAATCCTGGGCGCAACATCGTGCTGAAGATCGTCGTGCCGTTTGCGATAACACAAAAATAATGGGTGTATAATTGCCTATAAATGTAAACTGCGGGTTGCAAATCAAATGAGGCGACCCGCATTTTTTTGCTTTTTATCAATAAAACGGCTTGCTTTATTGCTAATAAATCATAATAGATGTACGTGATTCACAGAAAATTAGTAACTTTGCACCCGTAAAAAATCGCATCATTCATTTATAAAACAAATAGCAAAGAAATGGCAAAGTTAGATTTGACACAGTATGGCATCACCGGTTCGAAGGTGATCGCCCACAATCCGTCGTATGAGTTCCTCTTTGAGGAAGAGACAAAGGCTGGCCTGACCGGCTTCGACAAGGGTCAGAACACCGAACTGAACGCTGTTAACGTAATGACTGGTATCTACACCGGCCGCTCGCCTAAGGATAAGTACATCGTGAAGGATGCACAGAGCGAGGACAAGGTATGGTGGACTTCTGAGGAGTACAAGAACGACAACCACCCCATGAGCGAGGAGGTTTGGAAGACTGTGAAGGATATTGCCATCAAGGAACTCTGCAACAAGGATCTCTATGTTGTCGATGCTTTCTGTGGTGCCAACGAGGCTACGCGTCTGTGCGTCCGCTTCATCGTTGAGGTGGCTTGGCAGGCTCACTTCGTGAAGAACATGTTCATCCAGCCCACCGCTGAGGAACTGGAGAAGTTCGAGCCCAACTTCGTTATCTACAACGCTTCTAAGGCCAAGGTTGAGAACTACAAGGAACTGGGTCTGAACTCAGAGACTTGCGTTGCCTTCAACACCACCAGCCGCGAGCAGGTCATCATCAACACCTGGTACGGTGGTGAGATGAAGAAGGGTATGTTCTCTATGATGAACTACTATCTGCCCCTGCAGGGTATCGCTTCTATGCACTGCTCTGCCAACACCGATATGGAGGGTAAGAACACCGCTATCTTCTTCGGCCTGTCTGGTACTGGTAAGACCACGCTCTCAACCGATCCTAAGCGTCTGCTCATCGGTGACGACGAGCACGGATGGGACGACGAGGGTGTGTTCAACTTCGAGGGTGGCTGCTATGCTAAGGTTATCAACCTCGATAAGGAGAGCGAGCCCGACATCTACAACGCTATCCGTCGCGATGCCTTGCTGGAGAACGTGACTGTTGACGAGGCTGGCAAGATCGACTTCGCTGACAAGAGCGTGACCGAGAACACCCGCGTTTCTTATCCCATCAACCACATTGAGAAGATTGCCCAGAAGGTGAACGGCAAGAGCGCTGGTCCAGAGGCTAAGAACGTCATCTTCCTGAGTGCCGACGCATTCGGCGTACTGCCCCCAGTATCTATCCTGACTCCCGAGCAGACGAAGTACTACTTCCTCTCTGGTTTCACCGCTAAGTTGGCTGGTACCGAGCGTGGCATCACCGAGCCCACTCCTACCTTCAGCGCTTGCTTCGGCCAGGCATTCCTCGAGTTGCACCCCACCAAGTATGCTGAGGAACTGGTGAAGAAGATGGAGAAGAGCGGTGCCAAGGCTTACCTCGTGAACACGGGTTGGAACGGTACCGGCAAGCGTATCTCTATCAAGGATACACGTGGTATCATCGACGCTATCCTGGGTGGTGACATCCTGAGCGCTCCTACCAAGAAGATTCCTTACTTCGACTTCGAGGTTCCCACACAGTTGAACGGCGTGGCTTGGGGTATTCTTGATCCTCGCGACACCTATCAGAACCGCGATGAGTGGGAGGAGAAGGCCAAGGATCTGGCTGCCCGCTTCATCAAGAATTTCAAGAAGTACGAGGGTAACGAGGCTGGTAAGGCTCTGGTTGCTGCAGGTCCGAAACTGTAAACTTAGTTGAAATTATAACACTCGGTTATCATAGGGAGGCTGTGTCAGATAGAAAAGACATGGTCTCCCTTTCATTTCCAACACAAAAAACTTGATTTCCAGTGACTTACCTTGGAGAACTCATATCTATCGGCGTTGCCTTTTCATGGACGGCCACCGCGTTGCTGAGTGAATTTGGCAGCAAGCGACTGGGCAACCTACCGCTCAACGTGCTACGCATGGGGCTGACGCTGCTCTTTTCCGTCATCCTGTTCTGGATTGTCAGCGGTACCCCGTTGCCCTCCGTCGGTTCCTTCGAGGCCTGCGGGTGGATGCTGCTCTCGGGCGTTGTAGGCTATGTCATTGGCGACTTCTGCCTCTTCCAGTGCTACATTATCATTGGCTCACGCTATGGTCAACTGTTCATGACTCTGGCCCCATTGGCGGCGGCCCTGATGGCATGGATCACTCTGGGACAGCACATGACGCTCATGGGCATCATAGCCATGCTCATCACCCTCATTGGCATCGGCATCTCCGTGCTGGGTCGTGGCGAGCATCATAAGGTCTCGCTGAAGTTGCCTGCCAATGGTGTGCTCTATGCCATCGGGGCGGCTCTCTGTCAGGGCATCGGCTTGGTGCTCAGCAAGATGGGTATGGACCACTACGAGCCAGGCACTATGCCCGAATGGCTCATCCCCTTCAGTGCCAATTTCCTGCGTTGCATAGCCGGCATCATCGGCTTCTCGCTCCTGCTCTATTTCCGTGAGGGCCTGCATCCTCTGCGCGACGCCATCCGCGACGGCAAGGGTATGATCGTAGCCACGGCCACTACCATCTTCGGCCCCTTCGTCGGTGTCGGCTTCTCGCTCATGGCCGTTCAGTACACGAGTGCTGGCATCGCCTCCACGCTGATGGCGCTGACCCCTATCATCATCATTCTCCCCTCCTACTGGCTGTTCCGTCAGAAGATCACGTGGCGCTCCGTCCTTGGTGCCGTCATCTCCGTTCTCGGCGTCAGTCTCTTCTTCCTCTGCTAATTTTGGTGAAGGGTCCTCACCTTTCCGATGCTTCGCATGAGGCATCGGAATGCCTTCTTTGGTATGTAAGTAAGTATTTCTTCGGTTGTCGCAAGGCATTGGCGTGGGGCGTAGGAGGCATTCGGACGACCCGTCCGAGGCATTGCGACGTCGGGCGCGCTCGCCCGAACCTTATTATGTGTACAAAGGTACAACATTGCCAGTGCGGTTCACGAATGGCAGCAGAAAAATCCAAGCCAAAATATTACTCAAATATCCGCTCGAGCCCTGCTCGCTTTCACCAAGCGAAGCGACTGAAAGAAATCCGTTGCAGTGTTGCAGTGTTGCAGTTCAAAATCAGATGATGCAAATCTCAAA